>TARA_R110002012_G_scaffold57941_4_pt1 | contig 71801 bp, 71 predicted proteins | sample TARA_R110002012 | Tara Oceans TARA_R110002012 (sample SAMEA4396515) | marine metagenome | biome: Westerlies Biome; feature: [DCM] deep chlorophyll maximum layer (ENVO:01000326); material: water (ENVO:00002006), including particulate matter (ENVO:01000060) such as... | depth 40 m
TGTCCTTCTGGATACGGCTAGCGGACCGGACAGGGCGGAACAGGCAGACGCCGTCGCTTTGGAAAAGGGCGCGGATCTAAAGGGTCGCCATTCGCCGATGATGCCAGGGCTTTTGTGCTTTAACAACCGCCGCATTTTGAAGGTTGCTGAAGTCACCATGGTGAATTCACCTACTCTTAATAATGATCTTCTAATGAAATAATTGAGTAGCAGCGTGACCCGGTGGGTCCGTCAGCGGAGCTAGGATGGCGTCCGCCCGAAAACTCGATGTTTGGTACAGTTTAGTTTCGTTACATCTTCACGCCCGGCGCTTGTGGGGCGGTGTGGAGATGCGCCGGAACTCACCGGTGAGGAATTATTTGCCGTGACTCGACGTTTCAATCTGATGACGCGCATTCTTCTGGTGGCTTCACTTGTCGTGATTGCCGCCTTTACAGGTTTCGCGCTCTACATCGATTCCCTGCAGCGCAACACCGCGAGCCATGCAGCCGAAGAGGAAATTGCTTCGACCGGCACGCAGTCGGCTCAAAGCATTGCCAACTGGATGAACGCCCGCATTGCACTCACCGAGATGGCGGCTGATGCGGCGGGCCGGGCTGAAGACGCCGATGGCATCCAGGCCGCCCTGCAAAACGGGGTGCTGGCCCGCGAGTTCATCACAGCCTATGTCGGCGATGAGGCAGGTACCTTCACCACCTGGCCAATTCTTGATCTGCCCGAAGGTTATGATCCGCGTGGAAGGCCCTGGTACAAGGACGCCGTCAACGCAGGTGGCCCGGTTCTAACCGAGCCATATGCCGATGCGTCGTCCAACGATCTCATCATCAGTGCGGCTGTCCCGGTCAAGCGCGATGGCCAGCTGTTCGGCGTGGCCGGCAGTGACTTCTCGCTCAAGTCCCTGGTAGAAATGATCGGCACAGTCGACATCGGCGGCAAGGGATCTGCTTTCCTTGTTAACAACAGCGGCACAATCCTGGTTCACGAGGATCCTGCGCTTGTTGCCAAAACCCTGGCTGACGCCTTTCCTGTCGCTGCGCCAGACCTCAAGCCGTCGGTCAGCGAGACGGTCTTTCAGGACCGGGACGTGCTGGTCAGCTTCATTCCGGTCACCGGACTGGAGTCCGTCAACTGGCATCTGGGTGTCGTTGTCGACCGCGAGCTTGCATTCGCCAGCGTCGGCAAATTCCGGCTTGCCGCGATCATCGCCACCATCGTTGGCGTTGTCTTGATGACCGCAGTCCTTGCCATTCTGCTCTCTCGCATGGTTGTTCGCCCGGTCTCGGAAATGACCAGTGTCATGGGCAAGCTGGCCTCCGGTGATCTCTCCCCTGAAATTCCCGGCAAGGCCCGGCGGGACGAAATCGGCGACATGGCTGCAGCCGTCGATGTGTTCAAGGAAAACGCCCTCGAACGCCGCCGCCTGGAAGCCGAAGCAGAGGAAAACCGCACACTCTCCGAGCGTGAGCGGCTGGAGCGCGAGCAAGCCAAGCAGGCCGAAGCCCGGGCCATGCAGCACATCGTCAAGGTCCTCGCCGATGGTCTTGGCCACCTTTCCGATGGCGATCTGGTGCACCGCATCGACACACCTTTCGAGGGCGACCTCGACCGGCTACGGATCGATTTCAACGACTCGGTGACCAAACTCAACGCGGCCATGGCCACCGTTGGCCAGAACGCCAAGGCCATCAATGCCGGCGCCGGCGAAATCCGAAACGCTGCCGACAATCTGGCCCGCCGCACCGAGCAGCAGGCTGCCTCGGTCGAGGAAACCGCCGCCGCGCTTGAGCAAATCACCACGACGGTCAAGGATTCCGCCCGCCGGGCTGAAGAAGTGGGAACGCTCGTGTCCCGCACCCGCAGCGGAGCCGAAAAGTCCGGCGAGGTCGTTCAGAAGGCGGTCCAGGCAATGCAGGGCATCGAGAAATCGTCAGGTGAAATTTCCAACATCATCGGTGTGATTGATGACATCGCATTTCAGACCAATTTGCTGGCGCTCAATGCCGGGGTAGAGGCGGCGCGTGCTGGGGAGGCCGGAAAGGGCTTTGCCGTCGTGGCCCAGGAAGTGCGTGAACTGGCCCAGCGGTCAGCCAATGCCGCCAAGGAGATCAAGGCGCTGATCACCGCGTCGGGCGAGCAGGTGCGCGGTGGGGTGTCTCTGGTCAACGAAACCGGACAGGCGCTGGATGTCATCGTCCGCGAAGTCCAGGAGATTAACGGCCACGTCAACGCCATCGTCACTGCAGCCCGCGAACAGTCCACCGGCCTTCAGGAAATCAACACCGCCGTCAACACGATGGACCAGGGCACCCAGCAAAATGCGGCGATGGTCGAGGAACAGACAGCGGCGAGCCACGGCATGGCGGTCGAAGCCGAGGCGCTCAACCAACTCCTGTCACGCTTCCGGATCGACAGTGCCGCGGCAGACCAAAGCCACAGCCCGGCGACTGGCCGCCGCGCGGCCTGAAGCTCAAAGGCAATGGTCTGACCTTGGCCGGCGCCTAAGTCGGCGAAGCTCCTGACAAAGCAAAGCGGCGCACTCGATGCGCCGCTTTTTTCATTTGCGTGGCATCCGGTGAGGCTGTGATCCCCGAACTGCTTAATGTCCCCACGCCGGACGCCAACCCAGACAAGCGCAGCGACGTCGTATCAGACAAGCAAAGCGACGTCGTTGTCCCGATTTCGGGAAACTCGGTCCTCGAAAGCAAAACCCCTCCCCACAAGGGGGAGGGGCTCTGGTGCCGCTGACTTCCTGCCATGCCGATATTTCAACAGGTTCCGAACTCGAGATCGGATTATGCGGCCGATGCCGGGTTAAGCCCCTCCCACCTGTGGGGAGGGGTTGGGGAGGGGGCTTTTGGCAGAGGCTGGCTCCGGAGCGGCGAGCGGTTTGCATGCCACCCCACAAAAAAACCCCAAACTTTTCCCCACCCTTTCAGCACCGTGCGACACTTCTCCGACCTTCCGTCCCGAACGGATGGCCGGAGCTGACGGAGTTTTGGCCGGCGGAAGGCGGTGAGTTTTGGCGCGCGGGCACCGTACCTGCGGGCCGGAAGCTCGGCGATCGGGAACACCCCGGCAAGAATTTGCCGGAACCGGAGACTGCTGGTCCGCGCGAGCACCGGCGACGTCGTCAAGACGCCGGTCCTGACAAGGCCCGATCACGGCTGGACGGTATTGAGGCCGGGAGCAGATCGGGCAAGGGCGGGTTCGGTTGGCGGTTCAGCCGAACCAGACGAGCCGCCCGGGACTGCGTTGACCTTTCGCCAGGAAGGAAGTCCATTTGCGCCCGGAAGGTGCATCTGTCCCTCACCGGTGGGGCGCGGGTGACATGCGCCAAGCCACTTCTTAATCCACCACGGGCCTGTCGCCCCCGCCCCACGAGTCCGGACCGGATCCGGACAAGTCTACTGCCCCCAGACCGCCGGCGATGTCTTCGCGCGCGGGGTTTTGCTGCGGGCGGTGGCGGGGCAGGGCGCTCCCCCTCGTTTCGTCATCCTCGGCCCCCGAGCCGAGGATCCATTCCGTGATCTCTCGAAGTCTGATGGTGTCCGAAACGTCACGGTATGGGTCCTCGGGTCAAGCCCGAGGATGACGACGGAGAGGTTTGAGCATGGCAGCGGCAAGGCATGGGCATGCCGACGGAGCGGGATGATGATCATGACGACCGCTGAAAACCGCCACTGCGACCACCGGCGCAGCCCCCCTACCGCTTCGGCCGCTCCAGCAGCGCCACAACTTCGACATGACTTGACCACAGGAACTGGTCGATCGGGGTCACCGAAATGAGCTTGTAGCCGCCCTTGATCAGGATCTCGAGATCGCGCGCTAGCGTCACCGGGTTGCAGGAAACGGCAGCGATGTGCTTGACGGTCGAGCGGGCGATGTCGGCCACCTGCACTTCGGCGCCGGCGCGCGGCGGGTCGAACACCAGCCCTTGATAGGTCTTCAGTTCCGCCAGCATCAGCGGACGGCGGAACAGGTCGCGCTTTTCCACGCTCACCGGTTTCAGCCCCTGCGTCCGCCGTGCTGCCTTGTCGAGTGCCGCAAGCGAGGCCGCGTCGGCCTCCACCGCATGCACGTGGGATTGCCGCGCCAGCCTGAGCGCGAAAGTGCCGGAGCCGGAAAACAGGTCCACCACCCGCTTGGCCTTTTTCAGATGCCCGGTGACGAGATCGCCCATCACGTTTTCGGCCTGATTGCTCGCCTGCACGAAGCCGCCCGGCGGCGGGTTGACGATCACCGATCCGAAGTCGAGTTCCGGCGGCTGTTTCTCGATCAGGATCTCGCCATTGAAGGTGAGCCGCGCGGCCAGCGGTTCGGCGCGCACCGCGGTGATGATTCTGAGCCGGTCCTGCTCTTTCAGCTTGAACGGCGCATCAACGGTGATATCAAGCCCCGGCACCGCGTCGAGCACGGAAAAGCGAAACGCCTCCCTGCCGACAGCAACGGCGGTGGCAAGCCGTCTGAGCGCCGGAAGCGCCTGATTGATCCGGTCGGTGGCGACCACGCAGGTCTCGATGGCGACGATGTGATGGCTCTGTGCACGGTTGAAACCCAGGATCGCGCCCTTGTCGGTGCGCCGGGCCGCAAACACCACCCGACGCCGCGCGTGCGGTTGGCAGCTGACCAGCGGCGCAACCTCGGCATTGATGCCGCGCGCTTCAAGGGCTGCGACCACCAGCACGCGCTTCCAGTCCTGATAGGTACCGTCGGCCACATGCTGCAGCGCGCAGCCGCCGCATCCGGCCTCGTCGTCATCGGGGCCGAAATGCGGGCAGGGCGGTTCCACCCGCTGAGGCGAGGGCTTCAGCACCGAGATCAGCGTTCCGCGCGATTTTTCGACGCCCGCGTTGATGACATCGCCTGGCACGGTGAACGGCACAAAGATCTGGCCGGCGGGCGTTTCGGCAATGCCGTCGCCCTGTCCGCCAAGCCGGGAAATTTCGAGTTTCTGAGCGCTCATGATTTGACGCCTCCGATGAGATATTCGTGGTTGCCGTCGCTGCCTTCAATCGGCGAGGGGACCGGCCCGACAGCACTCCAGCCGGGCAGCTGGCCCAGCCAGGCGGCCAGATCCTCGGCGATCACCGGGCCTTGCGCCGGATCCTTCAAAAGCCCGCCCTTGCCAATCGCTTGCCGTCCGGCTTCGAATTGCGGCTTGACCAGCAGAACGGCAAAGGCGCCGGACGCCGCCAGCTCAAGCGCCGGCGGCAGCGCCAGCTTCAGCGAGATGAAGCTGACATCCGACACCACTGCGCCGATGTCCCTGCCGCCCAGATGATCCCGGCCGAGCTCGCGCGCATTGAGATTTTCGAGGTTGCTCACCCGGCTGTCTTCGGCAAGGCTTGCGTGCAGTTGATCATGGCCAACATCGACCGCCAGCACATGGGCCGCGCCGCGTTCGAGCAGCACCTGGGTGAAGCCGCCGGTCGAGGCCCCGATATCGAGCGCCACCCGGTCAGCGGGATCAAACCCGAAGGCTTCGAGGCCGGCTTTCAGTTTCAGCGCCGCCCGCGAGACGTAGTCCCGCGCAGGATCCGAAAGGCTGATCGTGGCGGTTCGGCTTACCAGCGCGCCCGGCTTGGTGATCGCCCTGCCATCCACCAGCACCGCGCCACGCGCAATCGCATCACGCGCCCGCGAGCGGCTTTCATAATAGCCGAGCCGGACAAGGAACTGGTCGAGCCGGTCCCGTTCGGCCCCGGTCTGGGAAGAAGTGTGCGGAGATGGGTCTGCCATGAAAGCCGTCTTGGCCCGGAAGAGCGCCAAGGGCAAGCGCTTTGTGCGCGTCCGGTGGTCTGCCGGTGAGGCTTCAGAAGAACAGGAAGCTGCCTTCGCTTCGCCGCGCCTCTGCAGGATCTGTCTGCTTTGCAGCCCGGTCTTTATTGATCTTTGGACTTCGGGTGGCTGGCACCGTCTTGGTCGCCGGTAGATCTCTGGCGCCCTGCCGGCCGGACAGGACCTTCCGTTCCTTGACCACAGGACGGCTCTCCGGGACGCGCGGCCTCACGACCGGCGTCGGGATCATGGCCGCTTGCGGGCTTTCGATCACCCTCTGGTTTGCCAGCGGTCTGAGATACTCGTTGGACTTGGGTTCGAGAGGACCGCGTATGTCGCCGAGCTTCGGGATCAGCATCCGGATCGCGGCTTCCTCGATGCGCTTGTCGTAGGTCGGTTTGGTCTCGGCCATGCCTTGGGGGACCAGGCCGATCACGACCAGCAGGGCCGTAGCAATCGCGCGCCCATGACATCGCCTGATCCTGTTCATCGCCATTGTCAAAACGTCCCGAAGTCCTTTTGTCCCTGCTAAAAAAACTAGCAGAGGGACCTTTCAGAACGCCCAAGGGACGTGGTTAGGATCGGGCAAACGACTATGGTTTCAGAACGGTAACCTGTGCGCCCGAGCGGTTTTCGGCGTTCAGCGCCTTGAACACGGTGTCGACAATACCCTTGCGGTCAAGCCCGGCACGGGCATACATCGCATCAGGCGAGGCATGGTCCATGAAGATGTCGGGCATGACCAGCGAGCGCACCCGCAAGCCGCCGTCGAGCAGGCCTTCATTGGCCAGGAACTGCAGCACATGGCTGCCAAATCCGCCGACAGAGCCTTCCTCGATGGTCACCAGAACCTCGTGGTGCCGCGCCAGCTGGCGGATCAGGTCATGGTCGAGCGGCTTGGCGAAGCGCGCATCGGCCACCGTCGTGGGCAGCCCGGCTGCGTTGAGATCCTCCGCCGCCACCTGGCACTCGGCCAGCCGTGTGCCGAACGACAACAGCGCCACCTTGGAGCCTTCGCGCACGATCCGGCCCTTGCCGATCTCGAGGATCTGGCCGCGTTCGGGCATTTCCACCCCGACGCCTTCGCCACGCGGATAGCGAAACGAGATCGGACCTTCGTCATAGGCGGCTGCTGTGCGCACCATGTGCTTGAGCTCGGCCTCGTCGGCGGCTGCCATCACCACGAAGCCGGGCAGGCAGGCGAGATAGGCCGTGTCGAAAGTGCCTGCATGGGTGGCGCCGTCCGCGCCGACAAATCCGGCCCGGTCGATCGGGAACCGCACGGGAAGTTTCTGGATCGCTACGTCGTGGACCACCTGGTCGTAGCCACGCTGCAGAAAGGTCGAGTAGATCGCGCAGAACGGCTTCATGCCCTCGGTCGCCATCCCGGCGGCAAAGGTCACGGCATGCTGTTCGGCAATGCCGACATCGAAGGTGCGGGTCGGGTGCACCTTGGCAAACTTGTCAACACCCGTACCGCCGGGCATCGCCGCGGTGATCGCCACGATCTTGTCATCGAGGCTTGCCTCCTGCGCCAGCGTTTCGCCGAACACGGCGGTATAGCTCGGCGCGTTCGGCTTGGCCTTGGCCTGAGTCCCGGTCACGACATCGAATTTCGACACGCCGTGATACTTGTCCGAAGCCGCTTCCGCCGGCGCGTAGCCCTTGCCCTTCTGCGTCACCACATGAATGAGCACCGGGCCGTCGCCATTGTCGCGCACATTGCGCAAGACCGGCAGCAGATGCTCGAGATTGTGCCCGTCGATCGGCCCGATATGGTAGAAGCCGAGCTCCTCGAACATGGTCCCGCCGGTGACGTAGCCACGGGCATGCTCGACGGCGCGGGTGATCGCCCGGTCGACATTCTTGCCCAGATAGGCCGTCAGTTTCTTGCCGAAATCGCGGAACCCCATATAGGTTCGGCCCGACGCCATTCGCGCGAGATAGGCGCTCATTGCACCGGTCGGCGGGGCGATCGACATGTCGTTGTCGTTGAGAATGACGATCAGCCGCGCATCCAGCGCACCGGCATTGTTGAGCGCCTCGAACGCCATGCCCGCAGACATCGCGCCATCGCCGATCACCGAGATCACGTTGCGTGGCGTGTCCTGCAGCTGGCTTGCCACGGCCATGCCGAGACCCGCTGAGATCGAGGTCGAGGAATGGCCTGCGCCGAAATCGTCGTACTCACTCTCGGCGCGCTTGGTGAAACCCGACAGCCCGTTTTCCTGTCTGAGCGTGCGGATCCGGTCGCGACGGCCGGTCAGGATCTTGTGTGGATAGCACTGGTGCCCGACATCGAAGATCACGCGGTCATGCGGTGTGTCAAACACCTTGTGGATGGCGATCGTCAGCTCGACCACGCCAAGACCTGCGCCAAGATGGCCGCCGGTCCGCGACACGGCATCAATCATCTCGGCCCGCAACTCGGTCGCAAGCTCAGGCAACAGCTTGTCGTCGATGTTTTTCAGGTCAGCGGGATAATGAACCGTGTCGAGCAACGGTGTGTTTGGGCTTTGGGTCACGCAGTCAACCTCTCTGTAGCTTGGAGGTAACGCGGAAGGCTGCGCCTGTAAACCCGTACCAATGCTGGGGCGCGCGTTTGTCGGCATGCGCTGTTGCCGCACCGTCTGCGGGGCAAAGCTTCATCTCTCCGGCAAGGGAACGAACTCTTCCTCGTCCCCCGGCACAATGTCGAAGCGGCCGGAGCGCCATTCCGCCTTGGCCTGCTCGATCCGCTCTTTTGACGAGGAGACGAAGTTCCACCAGATATGCCGCTTGGTCGGGATGCTGTCGCCGCCAAACAGCATCATCCGCGCACCCGCCGGGCCGGCTGTCACGGTTATCGCGTCGCCGGGCCGGAACACCAGCAGCTGGTCAGGGCCGAAGCGGTCGCCGGCAATCTCGATCTCGCCGTCGAGCAGATAGAGCGCACGCTCTTCCCAGTCGGCGTCAAATGGCGCCGAGGCCGAGGGCGATAGCGCCAGATCGACATAGAGCGTGCCCACATGCTGAGGCACTGGAGAGACCAGCCCGCCAAAGCTGCCCATCACGATGCGGGCATGAATGCCCTTGTCGTCGACTTCGGGCAGGGCGGTGGTGGCGGTGTGGGAAAACACCGGATCTGTTTCTTCCAGATGATCGGGCAAGGCCAGCCAAGTCTGCAGGCCCGATATCGGCATGTCGCTGCCGCGCATCTCATCGGGAGAGCGTTCGGAGTGAACGATGCCGCGGCCGGCGGTCATCAGGTTCACGTCTCCTGGCTTGATCACCATCTCGGTGCCCAGGCTGTCACGGTGGCGAATGGCGCCGTCAAACAGATAGGTGACGGTGGAGAGACCGATATGCGGATGCGGCAGCACATCCATCGCAGTGGCGGCCCGCAGGATCGTCGGTCCCATGCGGTCAAAAAAGATGAATGGCCCGACCATGCGGCGGCGCGCCGTCGGCAGCGCCCGCTTGACCGGAAAACCGCCGATATCGCGCGAGGAGGGGATGATCAGGTGTTCGATCGCGTCACAGGAGAGCGCGTCGCCTGCTTGCGGGTCGCCTCCGGGAAAAAAGCTCATGCCACCCTCCTGGATTATCGGGTTTATTCGGCGTCGAGCGGCTCCGTGCCGGCGGGCTGTCCCTGGCGGTCGAGCCGGATTTTTTCGATCCGCTTTTCCGCGGCTGAGAGCAGCTTCTCGCAATGGGCTTTCAGGGCTTCGCCGCGTTCATAGATCTCGATCGACTTGTCGAGGGCCACATCGCCGCGTTCGAGCTGTTCGACGATGCTTTCAAGCTGAGCCACCGCCGCTTCGAAGCTCATCGCCGAAATGTCATTGGCTTCGCTCATCTGTTCAACCCTCTTGCAGTCTGATCACGTGGGCTGCCGCCGATTCGGCCAGTCCCACCAGATCATACCCACCTTCCAGCAGGCTGACGACCCGGTTGCCGCACTGGCGCCCGGCGATCTCCATCACCTTGCCCGTCGCCCAGTCGAAATCATCGGCCACCAGATTGATCTCGGCCAGCGGATCGCGGTGGTGCGCGTCAAAACCGGCCGAGATGATGATCAGGTCCGGACGGGCTTCCTCGAGTGCCGGCAGGATGCGGCTTCTGAACGCTTCGCGGAAATGATCGCTGCCGTCATTGGTCGACAATGGTGCATTGAAAATATTGCCCTTGCCGGTCTCGCGCAGCGCGCCTGTGCCCGGATAGAGTGGCATCTGGTGTGTCGAGCAGTAGATCACGCTCGGGTCGTCATAGAAGATATCCTGGGTGCCGTTGCCGTGATGCACATCCCAGTCGACGATTGCCACCCGCTCCGCGCCATAGGCTTTCTGCGCGTGCCGTGCCGCGATGGCCGCCTGGTTGAACAGGCAGAAGCCCATCGACGTGTTCTTCTCGGCATGATGGCCGGGCGGCCGGGTTGCGACAAAGACGTTGTCGGCTTCCTTCCTGAACACCGCATCAACCGCCGCCATCGCGCCGCCAACGGAAATCAGCGCCGATTCCATCGAGCGCGGGCTGGCTGTGGTGTCGGAATCGATCCGCGAGAAACCGGTCTCGGGAATGGCCTTGCGGATCTTCTCGAGATAGCTCTCGGGATGCGCCAGCAACACGGCCTCGGCGGCCGCTTCCGGGGCGACATGCCGCACAAGCGTGTTGAAATGTTCGTGTTCGAACACGGCCTCGAGCGCTTTCATCCGGTCCGGCCGCTCGGGATGGCCGGCGGGAACCAGGTGTTCAAGGCAGATCGGATTGGAGTAATAAAAAGTGGTCATACACCGTATCTAGCGATGAACTGCGCCAGATGCCAGAGGCGAGCGGCAAGACTGTCAGGGAGACACGATGATCAGCGTTCCGTCTTCGGTGGCCGTGATCACCCGCCCCTCAACCAGCGCGATCGCCTTGTCGATGGCGCCGGGCAGGGCAATGTCGGCGCGGTCGGCAAGCGGAAACCGCAGCCGCCTGCGGTCCTGCGATGGCAGCACAAGCTCAACCCGACCGCCAAACATGCCCACTGCCGACATGCCAAGCTCGCGCGAGCCGATGATGTGGTTGGACACATCGGTCGCGATATCGTTGCGTTCGGATATTGTTCCGTTGCGAAAATCCAGTGCAAACAGCCTGCCGCCGATATGCGGCGTGCGGACACCGTAAAGGGTCAGCCCGCCATCAGCTCGCGGAACAAGACCCGCGATGTTGAGCCAGCGGTTGGCCCGGCCGTTCTCGGTTCCTGCGCCACGCAGCTGCAGCGCGCCGTTGACAAGCCCGTAAATCGCCACCGCAGCGCCGCCACTTGTGGAAGAGCGGATGGCGATCACCTCATTGGTGCCGTCTCCATCGAGATCGGCGATACGCGGCGTGATGTCCTCGAACACCTGATGCTCAGGCAGCACCGCTTCGACCTGTTCGCCCGACACGGTAACGGCCATCAGCGATCCGGCTTCCACCGCATCGCCAAGCACGCCATGGACATAGCGACGCGTTGGCCGGGCAAACCAGGCCTGACGGATATCGCCGCTGATGGCGCTTGCAATCCGGCCATCGGGAAGCGCGCCGGCCGGGGCCGGGGCCGGGTCAGGTTCCGGAGACACCGTTGCAGGCGCGAGGCAAAGCCCGGACTTTGCAGCACAGGCAACGATCTTGGAAATCTTACCCCCGGCGAAAGCATAGGCCTTATCCCCCGCCGCGATGATCCTCTCCACCGGCGCCGCGGTCTCTATCTGATAAACCGTCTGGGCATGGGCCGCCGTCACGAGACTGGCCCAAAGCGGCGCAAGTACGACAAGCATCGCCGTCAGGGCAGTAGAACGTGTTCCCCGCCTGTCATTTCGGGTGGGCGGCACGCGCCGGGTGGTCCACAAGGGCCTGAGCAGTGCAATCGAGAAAGCCATCCAACATGTGTACAGCTGGAAAACCCGTGACGCCAGCGCCACTGAGCAAGGTGGTTTGTGTCTCTTTGTGTCAGCAGTGGCGTCAAGCTCCGGTTGCGTTGCTTGAACAAAGAGAGAACGCATGTAAGCTCACACCATGGTGATTCCCGTTTCCAACAAGGCCGCAAGGCGGATCTTCCTGGCCAGGCAGGGGCTGTCGGCCTCGCCCTCCCGCGCTATGGGCAAGCCGGAGCTGTTGCAGCTCATCCACGATCTCGGTTTTGTCCAGATCGACAGCATTTCCACCGTCGAGCGGGCCCACAACCAGATCCTGTTTTCCCGCAACCAGACCTTCCGGAAAGAGCATCTGAGGCAATTGCTGGAAGAGGACCGGGCGCTGTTCGAGCACTGGACCCATGATGCGGCGATTGTGCCATCGATCTTCTATCCCTGCTGGAAGCACAAGTTCCGCCGTTCGGAAGCACCGATGCGCAAACGCTGGGCCAAATGGCACGGCGAGGACTTCGACAAGGCTTTTGGCGAAACCTATGCCCGCATCGCCGAGAACGGTGCCGTGATGGCCCGCGAGGTCAAGCAGGCGGAGCACAAGTCCGGCGGCTGGTGGCAATGGCATCCGTCGAAAAAGGCGCTGGAGTTTTTCTGGCACACCGGCAAGCTGGCGATCAGCGGGCGCAAGAATTTTCAGAAGATTTACGATCTGAGCGAGCGGGTGATCCCGGCCGAGCACCTCGAGGCCGAGATTTCCCATGAAGAGTTCATCGACTGGGCTTGCCGCAGCGCCCTGGAGCGGCTCGGCTTTGCCACCCATGGCGAGATCGCGGCCTTCTGGGATCTGGTGTCGCCCGATGAGGCGAAGGCCTGGGTCGCAGCCAATCGCGATCAGCTTGATGAACTCGAGATCGAGTGCAGCGGCGCTGCCAAACCCCGCGCGTCGTTTGCTTTCGCTGGCCTCTCCCCGGACATCGAACACTGGCCCGAACCGCCCGGCCGCATCCGTGTGCTGAGCCCCTTCGATCCGCTGCTGCGTGACCGCAATCGCGCCGAGCGCCTGTTCGGTTTCCGCTACCGCATCGAGGTCTTCGTGCCGGAACCGAAGCGCGAATACGGCTATTACGTTTTTCCGTTGCTCGAAGGCGACCGCATGATCGGCCGCATCGACATGAAGGCCGACCGCAGAGAAGGCACGCTGAATGTCACGCGGCTTTGGCTGGAACCGAAGGTCCGCGCCTCTGCCGGGCGCATGGCACGGCTCGATGCGGAACTTGCCCGCGTGGCGCGATTCGCCGGTGCCGATGAAGTCGTCCATGCACCGGGCTGGGACCGGGCGCTGTAAGCCTTTCAGCCTTCACCCCGTTGCCGGGGCCGCTGGCGGCAGATGTTGAGACTTTTTTTGAATGGCGGCAGTTGTTGATCGGCACCTTGTGTGAAAAACAAGGGCTGACCGGTCAGCGAGCGGCGCGGCCGGAAACCTATGCGGGATCTATTCATGGCAAGGCCTGTCATTGGCATCATCGGCAACAACTACAATCTGGAAAACCGGTTCTCGGTTCAGCTGGCGGGAGAGAACAACCTGCAGGCCGTCGCCGACGTGCTCGATGCCCTGCCGCTGATTTTTGCCGGCGATCCGAAAATCACCAATCTGGAGGATTTGCTCGAGGTCGCAGACGGCATCCTGCTGACCGGCGCCCGGGCAAATGTGCACCCGAGCCGTTTTGGCGTTGACCCCCATCCCCGGCATGAACCCTATGACGAGCGCCGCGATGCGCTGGCTTTGCCGCTGATCGAGGCCTGTGTCGAGCGCGGCGTGCCGCTGTTCGGCATCTGCCGCGGCTTTCAGGAAATGAACGTGGCCGGCGGCGGTTCGCTGCACCCCGAGATCCGCGAATTGCCGGGCCGGATGAACCACCGCATGCCGCGGCTCGAAACCGGTGAAATTCATCCCGATCCAACGGTCGTCTTTGCCGACCGGCATGATGTGCAGCTGACCCCGGATGGAGTTTTCGCGCGCATTCTCGGCAGCGACCTGATCCGGGTCAATTCACTGCACGGGCAGGGCGTTCTCGATCTTGGCGAGCGCATCGTGGCCGAAGGCGTTGCCGAGGACGGAACCATCGAGGCCATCCGCGTCAAGGATGCCGAAGGCTTTGCCCTTGGCGTTCAGTGGCACGCCGAATACGACCCGCAGGACAATCCGGTCAACCGGGCCCTGTTCGAAGCCTTTGGGGATGCTGTCAGGGCCTACAAGGCACAGCGATAGCGGGTTTAGATGCTCTAGATGATCTCGGTCGACGAGATCTGGATGCCGAAGCCTTCCAGCCCGACATAGTGGCGTTCTCGTGAGGCGTAGAGCTTGATCGAGGAAATGCCGAGATCCTTGAGGATCTGCGCGCCCAGACCGATTTCCAGCCATTCGTCCTCGCGCGCCTGCGCCTCGGCATGGCCTTCGCCTTCGATTGCCGGAACCCGCCTTGCGATCTGCGGGCCGACGCCGACCGAACCTTCGCGCAGATAGATCACCACGCCACGGCCTTCCGCAGCCATCCGGTTCATGATCGCCGTCATCGGCTCCTGCTTGGAGAACACGTCGTCGACGACGGATTCCTGGTGCAGCCGCACCGGAATGTTGACACCGTCGCGAATGTCGCCGAAGACCACGGCGAGATGGTGCATCGGATCCCAGGGCAGCTTGTAGGTGAAGGCTTTCGCCTTGCCGGCAATGGTGTCGACGTCAAAGCTGTCGATGTGCTCGATCAGCGTCTCCTTGCGCTGCCGGTAGGCGATCAGATCGGCGACAGAGACCTGCTTGAGCCCGTGCTTGACCGAGAAATTGTCAACCTGCTCGCCGCGCGTCACCGTGCCGTCGTCATTGACCAGTTCGCAGATCACCGCGATCGGCGGCAGCTCGGCGAGGCGGCACAGATCGACGGCTGCTTCGGTATGGCCCGAGCGCATCAGCACACCGCCTTCGCGCGCGATCAGCGGAAAGATGTGGCCGGGACGGGTAAAATCGCTGGCGCCCGCATTCGGGTTGGCCAGGTTGCGCGCCGTCAGCGTGCGGTCGTCGGCAGAAATGCCGGTGGTGGTGCCGTGCTTGTAATCCACCGACACCGTGAATGCCGTTGTGTGCGCGGAATCATTGTCCGCAACCATGGCGTTGAGGTTCAGCCGCTTGGCTTCCTCGCGCGGCATCGGCGTGCAGACGATGCCGGATGTGTGGCGCACGATAAAGGCCATCTTCTCGGGCGTGCAGTGGACCGCCGCGACGATCAGATCGCCTTCGTTTTCGCGGCCGCCGTCATCGGTGACAACAACGATTTCACCGGCCTCAAAGGCGCGGATGGCTTCAACGACGCGGGCTTGATCATAGCTCATGAGGCACTCTTTCAATCCAGGCGGCCGGTCTGGCCGCGGTCTCTGAGATAATGGTCGGCAAGTGTGCATGCAACCATGGCTTCGCCGATCGGAACGGCGCGGATGCCGACGCAGGGATCGTGCCGGCCCTTGGTCCGCACATCGACCTCGTTGCCGTCGGAATCAATCGAGCGCCGCTCATTGAGGATCGACGAGGTCGGCTTGACCGCAAACCGCGCCACAACCGGCTGGCCGGTCGAGATGCCGCCCAGAACGCCGCCGGCATTGTTGGACAGGAACACCGGCTTGCCATCGTCGCCGATGCGCATTTCGTCGGCGTTTGCCTCGCCGCTGATCCGTGCGGCTTCAAAGCCATTGCCGATCTCGACGCCCTTGACGGCGTTGATCGACATCAGGTTGGACGCAATGTCCTGGTCGAGCTTGGCGTAGATCGGCGCGCCGAGACCGGCAGGCACGTTGTCGGCCACCACTTCGATCACCGCGCCGACCGAGGATCCCGCCTTGCGGATCGTGTCGAGATAGTCTTCCCACACCGGAACAGTCTCCGGGTCGGGACAGAAGAACGGGTTGTTGTCGACTTCCGCCCAGTCCCAGTTGTCCCGGTTGATCCTGTGCTCGCCGATCTGCACCAGGGCTGCGCGGACAGTCACGCCCGGCAGCACAAGCCGCGCCAGGCCGCCCGCGGCAACCCGCGCTGCGGTTTCCCGCGCCGAAGATCGCCCGCCGCCGCGATAGTCGCGCACGCCATATTTGACATCATAGGTGTAGTCGGCATGGCCGGGTCGGTAGCGCTTGGCGATCTCGGAATAGTCCTTCGAGCGCTGGTCGGTGTTCTCGATCATCATCGAGACCGGCGTGCCGGTGGTCACCAGTGTGCCGTCGTCCTCGCGCATCACACCCGAGAGCACCTTGACCAGATCGTCCTCGCGCCGCTGCGTCACAAAGCGCGACTGGCCCGGCTTGCGCTTGTCCATCCAGTGCTGCAACCCGGCCTCTGTGAAGCGGATACCGGGGGGGCAGCCGTCGACGATGCAGCCAAGAGCCGGCCCGTGGCTTTCGCCCCAGGTGGTCACGCGAAACAGGTGGCCGAAAGTGTTGTGCGACATGCGGTGCAACCATGAAAAAGCGCGGAACAGGCCCGCATTTGAGGGTTCACGGTGACTTCTAGAGGATGGAGGGGGCTCGGGGGAAGCCTTTTTGTTGATCTGGCGGCAAAGCGAAGCTGTTTCGTTGACAACGCAATTGTTTACCGCTCACATGCCGCCATCAATTTTGCCACAATCTGCCCCTTCAACGGGGCAACTCAAAACATTGACCAAGGACTGCCCGATGCGCATTGCCATTTCCGCTCTATTGGCCGTTTCCGCCATGCTCGCCCCTTTCACAGCCTGGGCGCAAAGCGCCGACGCCACCGGCAGGATTGCCGCGGTTTCCACGGCCGAACAGACCATCAAGCTTGATGACGGCAAGATCTACCAGACCCCTGCCGAATTCAATTTCGAGGGTCTGGATGAGAACGTTGAAGTCGTCATTTTCTACACCGTCGTCGACGGCAAGCGGATGATCAACGATCTCGAACTGATCCAGTAGCCGCCGAAAGACCCGCCCACTCGCAATGTCTTGAGTATCTGTGGCGCGGGTCAGATCCAGCCGATCGAATCGCCGTCGATCTTGAGCACCCGATCCTGCGGAATGTCGATCACCGCTGCTTCGTCGCCATCGATCTTGCCGATCAGATGAAACAGCGTTCGGATGACCCCGCCATGGGCGACGCATATGGTCGGCCGCTCGACCGTGGCCAGATATTTTGCGGTTCGTTCAGCCAGCATGGCATAGCTTTCCGAGCGGTCACCGGGCGGCCTGAAGTGCCATTTGCTGTCGTTGCGCTCAGTGATGAGCTGTGGCGAATGGGCTTCCACCTCAAGCAGCGTCTGGCCTTCCCAATCCCCAAATGAAAGTTCGACCAGCAGCGGATCTGTGCGATAGGCGAGCGGATCGAGACCGGCGGCGGTGCGTATCCGCTCCATGGTCTCGCGCGTCCGCCCCAGCGGGCTCGCAACCCAGTCGAACTCGTCAAGCGGCAGTTCGAGAGAGGTGAGCGCCGCAATGAATTCTCCATTGCCGGTGGCCTGGCCGCGACCAATGTCATTGAGCGGGATATCCCGCGCGCCCTGCAGCCGCACCTCCCGATTGTAGTCCGTCTGCCCATGGCGGATCACGTAGAGAAGCATGCACCATTCCTCGTTGGAAATTGGAAAATCTGACCAGAGCCCCGGGCGCGCTTTCGAACGCGCGAGAAACCATTGCCGATGTGCATAAATGCAAAATGCGCCCAAGTGAAGCCACCTGGACGCATTCGGTTGGTTTGGATTTTGTGTGTGCCGGTTCGGCCTCAGACGACGCTGATGTCTGGCGCGTCCACAGCCTTCATGCCGATCGTGTGGTAGCCCGAATCGACATGCAGGATCTCGCCGGTGACGCCGCGCGACAAATCGGACACCAGGTAGAGTGCCGAATCGCCGACCTCATCAACCGTCACGGTGCGTTTGAGCGGGGAGTTGTATTCGTTCCACTTGAGAATATAGCGGAAGTCGCCGATGCCCGAAGCCGCCAGCGTCTTGATCGGACCGGCAGAGATCGCATTGACCCGGATGTTGGAGCTTCCGAGGTCAACCGCAAGATAACGCACGCTTGCTTCAAGCGCAGCCTTGGCAACGCCCATGACGTTGTAGTGCGGCATCACCTTCTCGGCGCCGTAATAGGTCAGCGTGATGATCGAACCGCCATCGGTCATCAACGGCTCGGCCCGCTTGGCCACAGCCGTCAGCGAATAGACCGAGATGTCCATGGTGCGATTGAAGTTTTCGCGGGTGGTCTCGACATAGCGGCCGGTCAGCTCGTCCTTGTCGGAAAACGCGATCGCGTGAACCACGAAATCCAGCTTGCCCCAGCGCTTTTCAACATCGGCAAACACCGCATCAATGGTGTCGAGATCAGTCACATCGCAGTGCCCGGCAACGACCGCGCCGAGTTCGTTGGCGAGGGGCTCGACGCGCTTTTTCAGCGCTTCGCCCTGATAGGTCAGTGCCAGTTCGGCGCCAGCATCGGCGCAAGCCTTGGCAATGCCCCAGGCAATCGACCGATTGTTCGCCACGCCCATGACCAGGCCGCGTTTGCCTTTCATAAGGCCGGAAGTGTCAGCCATTGCATTCTCCATCGAAATTATCGCGCAGGCTATGGCACACAGCAGGTTCTACCGCAAGTCAACCCAATCGATTGGGTTAACCGCCAAGCGCCGGTGCACGATCTGCAGGTTTAAAGATACCAGGCCTTCTTGCTCGATCGCATCAGGTCCTTGAGGTGCGGATCGGGCTTTTCCGGCAGCATCACGCGCAAGTGCACATGCAGTTTCCCGCGCTTGCCGAACCTAGTCGGAAGGCCCTTGTCCTTGATTTCGAGAACCGTGTCGGAACCCGACCATTCCGGCACGTCGACCCGCAACGGGCCGTCGATACCCTCATACACGAAAGAGCCGCCCAGCACCGCTTCGGCAAGCTCGATCGGGTGGTCGCCGTGCAGGTCGCTTCCCGATGAGCGCAACCGCGCATGTGGCTGGTGCCGCACGGTGACGACCGTATCGCCATAGACCTGTGGGTTGGGCGAGGGCACCACGATCTCGGCGCCATCGATGGTGCCGGCCGGAATCTCGTAAGCCACGGTTTCGTTTTCGCCGAAAACGATCTCGTCTTCGTGGCCGGCGAAAGCCGTCTCAAGGCTGATTTCGATCTGGTGCTGGGTGGCCGCCAATTTGGTCTTCGGCTTGTACCGCGCTTTCCATTTCTTGAACAAGGTATCGAGCGTGGTCAGCGGATCCTCGTCCATCCCGGGGGCATCGGTCTTGGTGCGCTGCCCGGTCTGATCCTTGTTTTGCGCAGCCTGTTCCTTGGTCTTCTTGGCCGCGGCGTCGCCAAAGATATGGACCACCATGTCCTCGAACTTCGCCTCGTCGAGCGCGTCGGAAGACTGATTGGCGGCACTTGGCCGAGGCGGCGCTTGCGCTGTGCCCGTCGATTCCTTGAAGGTCTTGAAAGGATTGGCCGTATTCCCGCGAGCAGGCGGTTTCTGCCTCCGGCCCCGCGCGTCTATGTAGCCTTTGTCGAATCTCAGACGCAATTCCGGATCGATCAGAAGCTTGTATGCATGGGCAATTTCCGCAAACCGGCTGCCGGCTTGCGGGTCATCCGGATTCTGATCCGGGTGCCAAATCTTTGCGAGCTGCCTGTAGGCGCTCTTAATATCTCCAGCTTTCGCCGTCGAACTGACGCCGAGCACCGTGTACGGACTACGCATGTTACATCCCCGTATGGGCCTAATACGGGTAGCCTAACGAAGATGTGCTAACCATCAGTGTATGAAAACGAGTGTTTTGCCCAAAAAATCGGAATAATATTCCAATCGGTTTGCTGGTCCGATCATCCCGATGCGCTTGTTTTTCGTGCCCGGATTCCCTGATACGGCGCTGGCAAGGCGGCGGCATCGCTGACGCGAAAATCCCGTCCGTCCCAAAGTTTCATCTCAAAAAGATCAGCCGCCTGCCCGGTCGAGGCTGACCATGTCCCATCCGCCGTCCGGGCGGCGGCATACCCGGCCATTGAACAGCGCCACGCCGTCGAAGCTGTGCCGCGTGGTCTGGAACAGTCTGCAGGTCCTTGCGCCGTCGCTCAGGGTCGTGAAGTTCGACACCACTCCCGCGGACCCGGTCAGCGAGTTGGACCAGGGTTGCGAGACCACGAGTTCGTCCTCGCTCAGACTGCCGACCAGATCGCGTATGACGGTTTCGTCAGACAGGATCTCGCTTTCGGCTGACAAGGGGGTGATGGCGGCGGTCGTCATGTCGTCTATGGCAAGCGCAGACATCGCCGAAGACCCGCCACCCATGCAGCCGGCCAGGGCAAGGCAGGCCGGCAACGCCAGCGCCAAAAGGGCGCGGCGAACCGTCCTTGTCTTTTCCCGGTCAATCGCTTCTGTTAGGTCAGGTTCCAACGCACTGCCACTCCGGCTTGGAGGCATGAAGGAAGACTATGACAGAAACAGGGTTAACGACTGGTGACTTTACCGAAGAAGCCGAACCTTACCGGCTTTTTGCCCAATGGCTTGAGGATGCGACCAAGTCAGAACCCAATGACCCCAATGCACTGGCGCTTGCGTCGGTTGATGCCGACGGAATGCCGGACGTCAGAATGGTCTTGCTCAAGGGCTTCGATGAGCGCGGATTTGTCTTCTACACCAATTTCGAAAGCGCCAAGGGAGAGGAAATCCTCTCGTCCATGAAAGCCGCAATGTGCTTTCACTGGAAATCCCTGCGTCGCCAGGTCCGGGTCCGTGGCCCGGTCGAGCAGGTCAGCGATGCCGAAGCCGATGAATATTACGCCTCGCGGCCGCGCGGCAGCCGGATCGGGGCCTGGGCGTCACGGCAGTCGCGGCCTCTGGAAAGCCGGTTTGCGCTTGAAAAGGCAGTCGCCGAATACACGGCCAAATATGCGATCGGCGAGATCCCGCGGCCGCCTCACTGGTCCGGCTTTCGCATCATGCCGCAATCGATCGAGTTCTGGCATGACCGGCCGTTCCGGCTGCATGACCGGGTGAAGTTTACCCGCTCGCAGGACAGCTGGGACAAGACCCGGCTCTATCCCTGATCTGAGCCATACAGCTTGAAGGGGATCCCGGAAGCCAGTGCGTCGACATAGCGGCTTTTCTGGTAGTAGCCATTGAGCGATATCCGGCGCAGCGAAAACGGGTTCTGCAGGCTTTCGGCCTTCAGAGTGCCCGGGTTGGTGGTCACCGCGAGCTTGAAGCCGAGATCCTTTGCAGCCTGGTATTCCCGGGCTTCCGCCGCACAGCGGTCGCCATAAGGATAGGCAAATGTGCGCGGTGCGTCGCCGGTGATCTCGGCGAGGCGGTCCGCCGATTGCCGGATTTCCGCCGCCATCTCGCCGGCGTCCAGATGGGCGAGGTTTGGATGCGATATCGTATGCGCGCCCAGGTCTGCCAGGGGAGACGCGGCCAGCTGGCGCAGTTCCACCTCATTCATGACTTCGCGCTCGACAATCTCGGTCGGGCAGATGCCTGCCGCGCGCGCCTGCAGATCCAGACGCTCGACGATGGCTTGCTGAGGCGCGCAGGACATGGCGTTGTTCAGCCGGTCAAACGCCGCGTATTTTTCCATCAGGCTGCGCGTCGCCAGCGTTTCCTCGCCGTCACCGAAATCAAAGGTGAATTCGTCGATCTGGCCGAGCAGCAGCTCGGCCGTCTCCCACCAGATCGAGTGGCTGCGGTCAACGAAGCCTCCGGCGATGAAGACCGTGTAGGGAACCTGGTGTTTTTCGAACACCGGCCGGGCAAACTGGTCATTGTCGCGATAGCCGTCGTCCAGCGTGAACACCATCGCCGGCCCCGGCCGGTCCTGACGGGCGAGATATTCGGGCAGCTCTTCCAGCGCCACCGGAACATAGCCACGGGCCTTGAGCCGGGTAATGCTGGCGTCGAGAAACTCAGGTGTGATCGTCAAATGGGCTGCGGGGTCAAACTCTTTGCGGATCGCGGGGCGGACATGATGCAGAGTAAAGATCGCGCCCAGGCCGCGCGCTTCCGGCATCAGGCCAGCCTTTGAGACCAGCGACACCGCCTCCAGGCCGCTCTGAATGGCAGCGCGCTTGAGAATTCGACGAGCGGCGACGGTAGTTGGTCTGAACATGTTCCCCATCCCATGGACGCAACCAGCGCCATGCAGGCAGAGTTCCTACCACTTGCGGCTTAACCGTTGTTGAACAGCGTTACAGATTTCGCAATGCAGCTGTACGACTTTTAGCCTAGGAGGCTCTTGGCCCTGCGTCGGAACGCAAGTGCGTTCGCACGCCGTAGCTGCGGATCTGTCGAAGCTGATTGGACGCTGCGTTTGCTTGAGCTTTCTACAGGATGTAGCTGGTGACCATCCACAGCACGGCGCTGAGCGAGAAGAAGGACAGAACGGTCGCCATCAGCATCGCAACGACACTTGAGCGCTCGCGGCCAAAACGCTGCGCCAGAAGCGGGTAGATGCCCATCATCGGAACTGCGGCCAGAATGACCGCTGCCGCTTGCATGTCTGCACTGAGCGGCGCCAGCCCGACAAGCGGCAGCGCGCAGGTTGCGAGAAACACCGCCAGCGGATGAAACACCAGTTTTCCCGCGACCGTTGGCGCGATTTCACCGCTCAGGCCGCGCACCGAGACACTTGCCAGCGTGCCGCCGATGACCAGCAGCGAGACCGCAGCACTTGACGCGGCAAGCATGTCGATCGGCTGCATCAGCGGCTGCGGAATCTGCAACTCAAGCACCGACGCGATCAGCCCCGCGACGAGGCCGATGATGATCGGATTGCGGATCAGGCTGTGCAATGTCCGGCCAAGCATCTTGCCGACAGGGGAGGGGCCGCCGTGACCGGCCTCGGCAATGGCGAGAAGCAGGGGGATCAGCACGATGTTCTCGACCAGCATGTTCAATGCGAGCCCGACGCCGGCAATCGCCGGCAGCGTCAGGAGCAGGATCGGATAGCCGATGAAGCCGGAATTCGAGCAGACCATGCCGAGCGCGCTGAACGCCGCGGCGGTGGTGTCGGCCTTCTGGATTCGCCGGGCGTAGAAAAATCCCGCTGCCACCACCAGCAGCGAACCGCCGAGATAGGCCGCCATGTAGCTCCAGTTGGCGATCTCGGCGATCGGCCGCTGCGACACCGCCTTGAACAAGAGCGCGGGCAGGGCCAGCGTGACGACATAGCTGCCGAGAATCCGCATTGCAGCAGCTTCAAACACGCCGAAATGCACCACGGCGTAGCCGATCGCGATCATGATGAAGACAGGGGCTGTAACCGAAAGAATATCAAGCATGACTGAAGAATGGATTTGTCTTCAGTCGCTTAGATACCGCAACAGGCAGTTTGGCAACTGTCGCGCAGCTCGGAAGGATGTAATTCCATGCAGCCGCAGCTTCAGGATGACGCCTCGAAACCGGCGGATAGCCTTACGCCTGGGTGCCGCCCACCGTCATGGCGTTCATCAGCAAATGTGGCTGGCCGACGCCCACCGGAACGCTCTGCCCGGCCTTGCCGCACATGCCGATGCCGGTGTCGAGGGCGGAATCATTGCCCACCATCGAGATCCGCTGCATGGCTTCGGGGCCGTTGCCGATCAGCATCGCGCCGGTTACCGGCGCGCCGATCTTGCCGTCCTCGATCATGTAGGCCTCGGTGCAGCCGAACACGAACTTGCCGGACGTGATGTCGACCTGTCCGCCGCCGAAGGAGACAGCATAGAGCCCCTTCTTGACCGAGGCGATCATCTCGTCCCGGGTCCGGTCGCCCGAGAGCATGTAGGTATTGGTCATGCGCGGCATCGGCTGATGCGCATAGGATTGCCGGCGTCCGTTGCCGGTGGCCTTCATCCCCATCAGCCGGGCATTCTGCCGGTCCTGCATGTAGCCCACCAAGATGCCGTCCTCGATCAGCACATTGTAGCCAGACGGCGTGCCTTCGTCATCGACCGACAGCGATCCGCGCCGTCCCTCGATGGTGCCGTCATCGACGACGGTGACGCCTTTGGAGGCCACCCGTTCGCCCAGCAACCCGGCAAAGGCAGAGGTTTTCTTGCGGTTGAAATCGCCTTCGAGGCCGTGGCCGACCGCCTCGTGCAGCATCACGCCGGGCCAGCCGGCTCCAAGCACCACATCCATGGTGCCTGCAGGCGCCGGCACGGCGTCAAGATTGACCAGCGCCTGGCGCAGCGCTTCGTCGGCGCCGTGACGCCAGCTCTCGTCGGTCAGGAAATCGCCGAACAGCTTGCGTCCGCCCATGCCAAAGGAGCCGTTTTCCTGCCGGTCGCCGACACCGGCTACCACCGAAATATTGAGCCGGGTGAGGGGGCGGACATCGCGCACCCGGTGGCCGTCAGCCCGCATGATCTCCACCACCTGCCAGTTCGCAGCCATCGACACCGAGACCTGGCGGACCCGCTCGTCCTTGTTGCGCAGATACTGGTCGATGGTCTGAAGCAGCTTGACCTTGTCCTCGAAGCCGGGCGTGGCAAGCGGATTGTCAGCGGTATAAAGCAGATTGTTGGTGCGCTGCGGGGCGGCGGAATAGGTGCCGGACGCGCCGCGCGTCACGGCCGAGACGGCATCCGCGGCCCGCAACAATGCCGCTTCCGACAGCTCGCCGGCATGGGCATAGCCCGAGGTTTCGCCCAGCACCGAGCGCAGACCAAAGCCCTTGTCTGTCGCATAGGTGCCCGATTTCAGCTTGCCATTGTCGAACAGCAGCGACTCGGTTTCCTCGTATTCGAGATACAGCTCGCCATCGTCGGCGTCCTTGAGCGCGTCGGCGACGAGCCTCTCCACCTTGGCTTCGGAGATGTCGAACTGGCTGGCGAGCGGATCCTGCATGGTCTTGTCCATTCTTCAATCTGTGTTGGTCGTGTATATAGGTAATCAGGCCTGGATTGAAACACGGGGGAGGCAGGGCAATGGACAAAATCACGGTCGAGAATGTCAATCAGCCCGGCAGCACGACGCGCGTCAATGCCGAGAAATACCTCGCCATGCGCGATGCCATGGTCGCGGTCTTGAGCCGCCAGACTGAGGCCGTGGATTACACCACCATCAAGGAAGGCGTGAAACCGCTCCTGCCTGAGGACCTTTTCCCCGGCGGAGCCACATCCGGCTGGTGGATAAAGTGTGTGCAGCTTGATCTGGAAGCCAAGGGACAGCTTGCGCGCACAAAGGACAAGCCGCTGCGGTTCTATCTTACCAAGGACCCCGACAATGGCTGAGAACAAGACCCAGCCGACGTCACTCGACCCCGACAAAGCCATTGCCGAGATCACTGACGACAAGCGCCGGCATGACGTGGAGACACTGGACGCGCTGTTGCGCCGGCTTTCCGGTTCACCTCCGGTCATGTGGGGACCGGCCATGTTCGGCTATGGAACCTATCAGTACAAATATGCGTCGGGCCGGCAGGGCGAATTCTTCCGCTGCGGCTTCGCGTCGAGAAGCCGGGATCTGGTGGTCTATCTGATGTCCGGCTTCGGTGGCCTCGAGGATGAGCTTGGTCGCCTCGGCCCGCATAAGACCGGCAAGAGCTGTCTGTATATCAAGAAGCTCGACGCCATCGACATGGCCGTGCTCGAGCGCATGCTGGCCCATTCGCTCGCGGTCATGGCGGAACGCTATCCTGCTTGAGGCAACGCCTGATTGGGGAACTGGCTTACGGCAGTGCCGCGTAGCCTTCGGTAAATCCGGCCAGGTCGACCGGGATGCCGATGCCTTCTTCAGGCGTCTGGAACACGATGAAGGTCGCCGTGGTGCCGCCGCGCAGGGTGGTCAGCAGTGTTTCGTCGAGGATGACCTCGGCGTAGCAGCCGTCCGAGAAGCAGCGCACGAAATAGGCCCGGCCGATATCCTTGCCGTCGACATTGAGCCCAAGTCCTGAAGGCAGCAGCACGCCGAGCGGCGCCAGCACCCTGAGGATCCGCGCCTGCTGGTCGGCGGTCTTGAGCACCACCACCGACAGCCCGACTTCGGGACGGTCATCGGCAATCACGTTCTGCATCAGGGCGCATTGCTCGGAAGGCGCACCGGCCGGTGTGTCGCAGACAATCGACCACGATCCGTGTGAGGATTTGACTTTCCCCGCCTGCTGCGCTGTCGCCTGGGTGGCAACCGTCAGCGGGCTGGCAAGCATCAGGCCGGCCAGAACGGCGCCAACACAACGGTTCAATTTTGGTGCAAATGCCATTTCAACTCCATGGAACGGCCGAATCATCGCTCAATTTGTAGATGGGCGGGGCCAAAATGGAACCCTTCACCGGCACTCTCAGCTGTTTTGTGCGGCAAAAATGCGGCTTTGAGCCAACTCCGCTTACCCATTGTGAACCAGCAAATGCATAAACACCGAAATCAAACAGGGCATTCGGCGTCGATTTGTCCGCTAAACCGGCAATACAGACAATTTTGATGGCTCAAACCCGTCGCCCCGGGCCGCCCGCGCAAAAATGCCGCATCATCAGCAGGTGACGGCAGTTGCGGGCGGTGTCATTCTGTGGTTTGAAGCGCCAATCAAATTGAGGGATTCCGTCTGGTCACGCAGGCGGTACGATACTCGAGGGAGACACAACGTGACCAACAAGCTTTCCGCAGGGCTTGCCGCACTCGCTTCGCTGGGCGCGAGCCCCGCTTTGGCCGCGCAGCCAGTTGATTGGCAAATGGGCTTCCAGCCCGCCGCCACTGAAATCATGAACCAGATCCGCAGCTTCGAAGCTTACACGCTCTGGTTCATCGTGCCGATTACACTCTTCGTGCTGGCCCTTCTGGTCTACGTGATGGTGAAATTCCGCGCCAGCGCCAACCCGACGCCGTCCAAGACCAGCCACAATTCCCTCATTGAGGTGATCTGGACGCTTGGGCCGGTGGTCATCCTTCTCGCGCTCGCCATCCCCTCCTTCAACCTGCTGACGGCACAATATTCGCCGCCGGAAGCCGATTACACGGTAAAGGCCACCGGCTACCAGTGGTACTGGGGCTACGAGTACCAGACCGAGAATGAAGTCTCCTTCGACTCGCTGATGCTGCAGGAAGCCGATCGTGCCGATGCCGGCAAGGAAGACGTTGCTGCCTATCCGCGGCTGCTGGCTGTCGACAACGAATTCGTCGTTCCCGTCGGCAAGACGGTCCGGCTGCTCGTGACCGCCGCCGACGTTCTTCACGCCTTCGCCATGCCGGCCTTCGGTGTCAAGATGGATGCCGTTCCCGGTCGTCTCAACGAGACCTGGTTCAAGGCTGAAGCGGAAGGCATGTATTACGGCCAGTGTTCCGAGCTCTGCGGCAAGGACCACGCCTATATGCCGATTGCGGTCCGCGTGGTTTCGCAGGAACAGTTCGATGCGTGGCTGGCTGCGGCTGCCGACGATGTCGAAGCCGCCAATCGCAACCTTGTTGCCGCCATCGAAACCGATGCGAAGTCGGTCGATGTCGCCGCAAACGACCAGAATTAAGAGAGGGGACTGAGACCAATGGCCGGTTCAACTGTCGCTCACGACGACCACGACCACATGCCCAAGGGCTTTGTGCGTCGCTGGATGTACTCCACCAACCACAAGGACATCGGTACGCTCTACCTGATCTTCGCGATCATGGCGGGCATCATCGGTGGTCTGCTGTCCATCGCCATGCGCATGGAATTGCAGGAGCCGGGTATCCAGATCTTCCACGGCCTTGCGGCAATGGTCTATGGCTTCGAGGGCGATTCCGCCATCGACGGCGGCAAGCACATGTACAACGTGTTCACCACCGCCCACGGCCTGATCATGATCTTCTTCATGGTGATGCCGGCGCTGATCGGCGGCTTCGCCAACTGGATGGTTCCGATCATGATCGGCGCGCCTGACATGGCGTTCCCGCGCATGAACAACATCTCGTTCTGGCTGCTTCCGCCTGCCTTCATCCTCCTGCTGCTCTCGATGTTCGTCGAAGGCCCTGCAGGCGCCTATGGTACCGGTGGCGGATGGACAATCTACCCGCCGCTGTCGACCAGCGGACAGCCTGGTCCTGCCATGGACTTCGCCATCCTGTCGCTGCACGTTGCTGGCGCCTCGTCGATCCTCGGTGCGATCAACTTCATCACCACCATCTTCAACATGCGCGCGCCGGGCATGACCCTGCACAAGATGCCGCTGTTCGCCTGGTCGGTTCTGATCACCGCGTTTCTGTTGTTGCTGTCGCTGCCGGTTCTGGCAGGTGGCATCACCATGCTTCTGACCGACCGCAACTTCGGCACCGCGTTCTTCGCGCCTGAAGGCGGCGGCGACCCGATCCTGTTCCAGCACCTGTTCTGGTTCTTCGGTCACCCGGAAGTCTACATCCTGATCCTGCCGGCCTTCGGCATTGTCAGCCACATCATCTCGACCTTCTCGCGCAAGCCGGTCTTCGGCTATCTCGGAATGGCCTATGCTATGGTCGCGATTGGTGCTGTCGGCTTCATCGTCTGGGCCCACCACATGTATACGGTCGGCCTGTCGCTCAACACCCAGCGCTACTTCGTCTTCGCCACCATGGTGATCGCGGTTCCGACCGGCGTGAAGATCTTCTCCTGGATCGCAACGATGTGGGGTGGTTCGATCACCTTCCGAACACCGATGCTCTGGGCGATCGGCTTCATCTTCCTGTTCACCGTCGGCGGTGTGACGGGCGTGCAGCTCGCCAATGCCGGTCTCGACCGTGCCATGCACGACACCTACTACGTGGTTGCCCACTTCCACTACGTGCTGTCGCTCGGTGCCGTGTTCGCGATCTTCGCCGGCTGGTACTACTGGTTCCCGAAGATGTTCGGTTACATGTACAACCCGACGGTCGCCCGCCTGCATTTCTGGGTCACCTTCGTGGGCGTGAACCTCGTGTTCTTCCCGCAGCACTTCCTCGGCCTGGCTGGCATGCCGCGCCGCTACATCGACTATCCCGATGCATTCGCCGGCTGGAACGCGATCTCGTCCTACGGCTCCTACATCTCCGGTATCGGTGTGCTGATCTTCCTCTGGGGCGTCTGGGAAGCCTTCGCCAAGAAGCGCGTCGCTGGCGACAACCCATGGGGCGAGGGTGCAACCACCCTGGAATGGCAGCTGTCTTCGCCGCCGCCATACCACCAGTGGGAACAGCTGCCGCGCATCAAGTAACAGCGCGCAGCAAGTCAAAAATGCCAGGCCGCCGGATCATCCGGCGGTTTGGCACATAAAGCCCGGACATGGCACGCGGACCTGGACGACAGGCCCCCCAGAACCGGCAAAATGTATGAAAGGCAAATTGCCCATGGCAATGACCGACGAACATGATGCTCTGGCCGCACCTGCTTCCGTGGATGTTCTGGAAGGCGATGCGGGTGATTTCTTCGCGCTGCTCAAGCCGCGCGTCATGTCCCTCGTTGTCTTCACTGCGCTCGTCGGCTTGCTGATGGCGCCTGGCGAAATCCACCCGGTTCTCGGCTTCATCGCGATCCTGTCGATCGCCGTGGGTGCCGGCGCCTCCGGCGCGCTCAACATGTGGTACGACGCCGATATCGACATTCTGATGGGCCGCACCGCCAAGCGCCCGATCCCGGCCGGTCGCATTTCCGCCGACACCACGCTGGCATTCGGCATGTTCCTGTCGGTCTTCTCGGTCGCGACCCTTGGCCTTCTGGTCAACTGGCTCTCGGCCGGCCTGCTTGCCTTCACGATTTTCTTCTACGCCGTCGTCTATACGATGTGGCTCAAGCGTTCGACGCCGCAAAACATCGTCATCGGCGGTGCTGCAGGCGCGTTTCCGCCGATCATCGGTTGGGCCTGCGTCACCAACTCGATCTCGCTCGAGAGCATCGTGCTGTTCGCCATCATCTTCCTCTGGACGCCGGCGCATTTCTGGGCATTGGCGCTGTTCAAGTCCGAAGATTACGGCCGCGCCGGCATTCCGATGCTGCCGAATGTCGCCGGTGAACGCACCACCAAGCACCAGATCGTCCTTTACGCCGTGCTGACCGCGATCTGCGGCGTCGTGCCCACGGTGATGGGCTTTGCCGGCATGGTCTACGGAGTCTTTGCAGCCATTCTCGGCGCCGTCTTCGTCTGGTACGCCGTGCAGGTCTGGCGCATGCCGGATGGCGACAGCAAGATGGTTCCGGCCAAGAAGATGTTTGCCTATTCGCTGGTCTACCTGTTCTGCATCTTCACCGCGCTGATGGTGGGTGCACTGGTGACCAAGTTTACCGGCATGGCGGTGTAGTCATGAACCAGACCGACCTGACCGAAAAGCAGAAGAAGGCCAGACGCTCGCGCAATGTTGCGCTGGGCATCGTTCTGGCCGTCCTCGCCGTGATGTTTTATGTCGTGACCATCATCAAGATCGGCCCCGGCATATTCGACCGGGTGATGTGAGGAGGATGCGGTGAGCGCGAATCAGACCGGCGAAGGCAAGGCAAAGAGCAGCGCAAACATGCGCATCGTCGTCGCGTGTTCGGCTTTCGTCGCCTCGATGATCGGTGTCAGCTATGCCGCAGTTCCGCTTTACCAGCTGTTTTGCCAGGTGACGGGCTACGGCGGCACCACGCAGCGCGTTGAACAGATGTCCGAGACGGTTCTCGACCGCAAGATCAAGGTGCGCTTCGACGCCAATGTGGCCGGCGGCCTGCCGTGGGATTTCAAGCCGGTCGAGCGTGAGGTCGAACTCCGCATCGGCGAGACGATCCAGATTGGCTACACCGCCGAGAACACCTCGGACCAGTCGACATTTGGACAGGCGACCTTCAATGTCACGCCGATGTCGGCGGGCGCCTATTTCAACAAGATCCAGTGTTTCTGTTTCACCGAAACCGAGTTGAAACCGGGCGAGACACTCGACATGCCGGTCGTCTTCTTCGTCGATCCGGCGATCGTTGACGATCTGGACGCCAAAGACGTAACAACAATCACGCTGTCTTACACTTTCTTCCCCCATGCATCGGAGAAACCCGTTGCAGCGGCGGAAGAGCCGGTGCAAGACAGGAATACCTTGTAAGACCAACACTGCACCGGACGGGTGGTTCGGGGCGGGAATGATGACCATCGGGGAAAGCTGATATGGCCGACGCACATCAAAAACACCATGACTATCACATCATCGACCCGAGCCCTTGGCCGCTCACAGGTTCGATCGGGGCGCTCGTTATGGCGCTCGGCGGCATTGGCTGGATGCAGGGGCTGAAGGGCGCGGATTCGCTGCTCGGCCTGCCGATTGCCAATCCGGTGATGTTCCTTGTCGGTCTCGCGATCGTTCTCTACACCATGTTCGGCTGGTGGGGCGCGACCATCAAGGAAGCCCATGAGGGGCACCACACCCGCGTGGTCGGGCTGCACCTGCGCTACGGCATGATCATGTTCATCGCTTCCGAAGTGATGTTCTTCGTCGCCTGGTTCTGGGCTTTCTTCGACGCCAGCCTGTTCCCAGATGAAGCGCATCAGGTCGCTCGCGCTGCTTTCACCGGTGGCCAGTGGCCGCCCGCGGGCATCGAGGTTCTCGATCCGATGCACCTGCCGCTCTACAACACCATCATCCTGCTGCTGTCGGGCACCACGATCACCTGGGCGCACCATGCGTTGCTGCATGGCGACCGCAAGGGTCTGGTCAATGGCCTGATCCTGACCATCCTGCTCGGCATCCTGTTCTCGATCGTCCAGGTCTACGAATACGGCCATGCTCCGTTCGCCTTCAAGGACTCGATCTACGGCGCGACCTTCTACATGGCCACCGGCTTCCACGGCTTCCACGTGTTTGTCGGCACCATCTTCCTGATCGTCTGCCTGGTCCGTGCGATGAAGGGCGACTTCACTCCCAAGCAGCATTTCGGCTTCGAAGCGGCTGCCTGGTACTGGCACTTCGTGGACGTGGTCTGGCTGTTCCTGTTCTTCTCGATCTACATCTGGGCTTCCTGGGGTGCGCCGATCTACCACGGCTGATCCAGTCCAGGATCCATCTAGACTACGGGGCGGCGGGGAAACCTGCCGCCCTGTGCATTTGAGCCAGGGCCTGGCGCCGCAGACAAGGAACAGGATCGATGAGCCAAGACGAAGCACACTATCCGCCGGTTGACCCGGTCCAGGTCGGTCTGCGCGGCCGTTGCCCGCGCTGCGGCGAGGGCGCGCTGTTTGACGGACTGCTGAGCGTCAAGCCGAAATGCGGCGTGTGTGGCCTGGACAACGCCTTTGCCGACGCCGGGGACGGTCCGGCCGTCTTCGTCATCATGATCATCGGTTTCCTGGTTGTCGGACTGGCGCTCTGGCTCGAGGTCAACTACAGCCCGGCGCTGTGGGTGCACCTGATCCTGTGGATTCCGCTTTCCACAGTGCTCACGCTGGTGTTGTTGCGCATGGCCAAGGGGCTGCTGATCGCGCTGCAGTACCGCAACAAGGCAGCCGAGGGGACCATCGATCGTGGCTGATATGGAGGTCAAGACAGCGACGCCGCGCTGGCGTTTCTGGGCGGTGCTCATCCTGCTGCCCGCGGCCTTCGCCGTGCTGCTGGCACTTGGCACCTGGCAGGTCCAGCGGCTCGCCTGGAAAGAAGGTCTGCTTGCCGCCATCGAACAGCGCAGCCATGCCGAGCCGGTCAACATTGAAGAGATCGAGACAGCGCATGCGGCGGGCGAACCGATCGAATACCGCACGGCCTTTGCCGCCGGCCGGTATCTCAATGACAGCGAACGCCACTTCTTCGCCACCTTCAATGGGCAGACCGGCTACTATGTGTACACGCCGATGCAGATCGATGATGGCCGCTACCTCTTCGTCAATCGCGGCTTTGTGCCTTACGACCTGAAGGAGCCGGAGACACGGCCCGAAAGCCTGCTCGAGGGTGAGCAGCGGGTCACGGGTCTGGCGCGCGAGCGGCTGTCGGAACGGCCATCAGTAATGGTGCCCGACAATGATGAAGCGGCGAACATCTTCTACTGGAAAGACCTCGACCGGATGGCCGCAACTGCCGGACTGCCGGCCGAGGATGTGCTGCCGTTCTTCCTCGATGCCGATGCAACGCCTGTTGCCGGAGGTTTGCCGAGGGGAGGGGTGACGGTCATCGACCTGCCCAACAGTCACCTGCAATATGCGGTGACCTGGTACGGCCTGGCACTGGCTCTTCTGGGGGTGAGTGTTTTTGCCTGGTGGAAGCGAAAATCCTGATCACGGCTGGCGCATACCGGTCTTGGCATGGTAGCCCCACAGGATGAAACGGATGGAACGTTGATATGGCAATTCTGGCATTGATCCTCGTGGCGCTGATCGCTTTCGAGCATATCTACATTCTGGTGCTGGAGATGTTCCTCTGGACCTCCCCGCGCGGCATGAAAGCCTTTGGCATGAAGCCTGGCCAGGCAGCCGAGACCAAAATCATGGCGGCGAACCAGGGGCTGTACAACGGTTTCCTCGCTGCAGGGCTGATCTGGTCACTGCTGCATCCCGATGCCGGTTTTGCCTTTCAGCTGAAGCTGTTCTTCCTGGGCTGCGTCCTCGTTGCCGGCCTCTATGGCGGCGCAACCGCGTCGCGCAAGATATTCGTCATCCAGGCGCTTCCGGCCGCAATTGCACTGATTGTTGTCCTGATTGCCGGCTGACACCGTGCTGAACAAAACTGTTGATGAGCCAATGACCCGAACACCTCTGACAATCAGGCTATGCGGACCGCGCGGATTTTGCGCCGGTGTAGACCGCGCCATCCAGATCGTTGTGCTGGCGCTGAAGAAATACGGCGCACCGGTCTATGTCCGGCACGAGATCGTTCACAACCGTTTCGTGGTTGAAGGGCTGGAAGCGCTGGGTGCGATCTTCGTCGAGGAACTCGATGAGATCCCGCACGAGCATCACGCCCAACCGGTGATCTTTTCCGCCCACGGCGTCGCCAAGTCAGTTCCCGCCGATGCCGAGGCCCGCAACCTGTTCTATCTTGATGCGACCTGTCCGCTGGTCTCCAAGGTGCACAAACAGGCCATGCGGCATGAACGCCTGGGCCGCCATGTCGTGCTGATCGGCCACAGGGGGCACCCCGAGGTGATCGGCACCATGGGACAACTGCCGCCCGGCGCCGTCACGCTGGTGGAAACCGTCGCGGATGTCGATGCCTTTGAGCCCGCAGACCCGTCAGCACTGGGTTTCGTCACCCAGACCACGCTGTCGGTGGATGACACCGCGGATGTGATCGCCCGGCTTCATGCCAAGTTTCCTGAGATCACCGCACCGGCTGCGGAATCGATCTGCTACGCCACCACCAACCGGCAGGATGCGGTCAAGCAGGCAGCGCCCGGCTGCGATCTGTTCGTGGTCGTAGGCGCCCCCAACTCGTCCAATTCCAAACGGCTTGTCGAAGTGGCGCTGAAGGCCGGCGCAAAGAAGTCGATCCTGCTGCAGCGCGCGCATGAGATCGACTGGGATGCCATCGGCGACATCCGCCTGCTGGGACTGTCCGCCGGCGCGTCCGCCCCGGAAGTCGTGGTCGCCGAGATCATCGACGCCTTCAAGGCGCGGTTCGATGCAACAATCGAACTGGCCGAGACGGTGCAGGAAACCGAGAATTTTCTGGTCAACCGCGAGCTGCGCGATGTGGAACTGACCGCTGCCGACATGGCATTCGTCAACGGAGAGCGCTGAGTATGGCCGTCTATACGGATGTGAACGAGGATCAGCTCAGAGCCTTCCTGGCGGAGTATGATGTCGGAACGCTGCTGTCCTACAAGGGCATCGCCGAAGGGGTCGAGAACTCGAACTTCCTGCTTCGCACCAGTGGCGGTACCTTCATCCTCACGCTCTACGAGAAGCGGGTCAATCGCGATGACCTGCCGTTCTTCATCGGCCTGATGGACCACCTGGCGCTCAAGGGTCTGAGTTGCCCGCTGCCGATCGAGCGCCGCGACGGTGGCCATCTGGGTGAGCTGGCCGGACGTCCGGCGGCCATGGTGTCATTCCTCGATGGCGCCTGGTTGCGCAAGCCGCAGGCCCAGCATTGCCGCGAAGTCGGCCGCGCGCTGGCTGAAATGCATGTCGCTGGAAGTGATTTCGCCATCCGCCGCGCCAACGGGCTGACGGTTACAGACTGGCGTCCGCTGTGGAACGGGTCGCGCGAGCGCGCGGATGAAGTCCAGCCGGGCCTGACAGACGAGATCGATCAGGAGCTCGCTGCTCTTGAAAGAGACTGGCCCACCGGTCTGCCCGAAGGCGTCATTCACGCCGATCTGTTTCCTGACAATGTGTTCTTCATCGAAGATAGCCTTTCGGGGCTGATCGATTTCTATTTTGCCTGCAATGACTATTTTGCCTACGACGTCGCCATCTGCCTCAACGCCTGGTGCTTTGAAGCCGATGGCGCCTTCAACCACACCAAGGGCATGGCGCTGATTGATGGCTACAATTCCGTGCGCCCGCTGGAGCCCCGCGAGGCGGAAGCTCTGCCGCTGCTCGCCCGTGGCGCGGCGCTGCGGTTCTTTCTCACCCGGCTCCATGACTGGCTGACCACGCCCGAAGGCGCGCTGGTGGTCAAGAAGGACCCTCTCGAATATCTGCGCAAGCTGCGCTTTCATCGCCAGGTTGCCTCGGGCTCCGAATACGGACTTCGCAGCAAGGATTTGACATCTTGAAGCATGTAGAAATTTTCACCGACGGCGCCTGTTCGGGCAATCCGGGGCCGGGGGGCTGGGGTGCGATCCTCCGCCATGGCGAAAGCGTCAAGGAAATGTCCGGCGGCGAGGCCGAAACCACCAACAACCGCATGGAGCTGCTGGGCGCGATCTCGGCCTTGAATGCGCTCAAGAGCGCCTGCGAAGTCGATCTTTACACCGACAGCAAGTATGTCATGGACGGCATTTCCAAGTGGATTTTCGGCTGGAAGAAGAACGGCTGGAAGACCGCGGGGAAGAAGCCGGTCAAGAATGCCGAGCTTTGGCAGGCGCTGGATCAGGCCAATCAGCGCCACAAGGTCAAATGGCACTGGGTCAAGGGCCACGCCGGCCACCCGGAAAACGAACGCGCCGACGAACTGGCGCGCGAAGGCATGGCGCCGTTCAAAAAATAAACGGCGCCCGATGGAGCGCCGTTCAAATCTCTCATTGATCGTGAACGGTCAGAGCTGTTCAAGCAGGGTAGCTGCGCCGGAGGTCACGGCTGTGCCGGGCGTGTCTTCGATGTTGAGGGCGGTCACGGTGCCGTCTTCCACGATCATCGAATAGCGCTGCGAGCGGATGCCGAGCGTGCCTGCGGAAAGATCGGCTTCCAGGCCGATCGCCTTGGTGAAGCCTGCATCCCAGTCTGACAGGTAGCGCAGCTTGCCGGTGCCGTTGGTGGCCTTTTCCCAGGCGCCCATCACGAAGGCGTCGTTGACGGACACCACGGCAATATCGTCGACGCCCTTGGCCAGGATCGCATCGCGGTTTTCCAGGTAACCGGGCAGGTGGTTGAGATGGCAGGTCGGCGTGAATGCGCCCGGCACCGCGAACAACACGACTTTCTTGCCGGCAAACAGATCGCTGGTCGTTGTTTCAGTCATGCCGTCGGCCGTCTTTTCCTTGAACGTGGCGTCGGGCAGTTTGTCCCCAATTGAAATCGTCATGTCGGCGCTCCCTTGTGTGTCTTGAATCTCAGCTGCAATCTAGGTGATGCAGCGAAAATATCGAGTCCTGCCTGTGAGAAACCAGGCACAATTTACCGTTCATCGACGGGGCTGACCTGAAGGCTTTGCTCCATTGCCCGTTGGCCCAGTGTCACCACGACATCAAGTGTCACGGTCTGTGCAGCCATCTCGGGTCCCGACGGCGGATCGACCCGTACCGACCATTGAGCCAGGCCGCCCATATCGCTGATCAGTTTCGGCGGCCCGAAGGCAAAGCCCTCCGGTCCCGCGACAAACAGGTCCGCGGCTACGCCCGAGGGCCGGAAGGCTGGAAGCTGCGCCGCCACGGTCAGCTGTTTGCCGGACGGGTCGAGGGTCGCCTTCTCGATGCGAAAATCAGCGCCGGCAGTCTCGGGTAGACGCGCAAATGCGTCATCGACGGCTCGGCTGTCTGCGTCTTCAACGGACTGGGCTTGCAGCAGCTCGACTGTCAGGTCAGCCTGGAAGGGGACGCAGATCTTTTCGCAAATGCCGATGAATGCCTGCGCCTTTATTTGTGTTCCGCCCGAGGGGGTGGGGCGGAACGTGAGCGGGAACTGGACCGGCGCTGTGTACCCCGCCCAGATCGAATATCCATCATCGACGCGGACCGGCGCCGGGTACTCCATCTTCTCGAAGCTGATGCCCCGGCTTTGTGAAAAATCCAGCAGGGGCGGAATGCCGGCACTGCCGGGGTCGCGCCAATAGGTTTTCCAGCCCGGGTCCAGCGAGACATCGAGCATGCCCCTGATCGTGCCGTCGTCGCGCGGGGCCGGGTCGATGACCAGCCGCATCCGCCCACCTTCGGTTTCCGCCCAGCCGCTGTCGACCGACCAGGCCGGAGCGAGACCGAGACAAAGCGCAGCCGCCTGCGCAGTGAGGCCAAGTGCGAGCAGGCGGGAAATGGATTTCAGGCGATGTTTGAACATGGTTGCAGTCTAGCGGAGACGCGGCAACCAAATCCAATCAATACACCATCGCCAATGTCATTTTTCCGTGAGCGGCCGAAGCTGCCATAGATCTGCATGAGGGGCCTTTTCAAAATGCTGAAACTTGCTAGGCTTGACCGATGGTAGGGATCGAAAAACAATTGTCTCGTGCGAGCCGGGGATGTCTGGACGGGCATTTTCTCATAGCCATGCCGGGCATGAACGACGAGCGCTTCGAGCGCACCGTGATTTTTGTCTGTGCCCATTCAGATGATGGCGCCATGGGCTTCATCCTCAATCGCCCGCAGCCGGTCCAGTTTCACGAATTGCTCGACAATCTTGATCTCGACAATGGCGACGGTAGCAAAGAGCGGGAAAGCCTGAAGGATGGCGTGAGCGAATGCGCGCGCGACTTTCCGATACAGATCGGTGGCCCTGTGGATTCAGGCCGCGGCTTCGTGCTGCATTCCGATGACTACATGAGCGAATCCACCATGCCGGTAAACGACGACCTTTGCCTCACGGCAACCGTCGACATCCTGCGCGCCATCAAGGAGGGCCGTGGGCCTCGGCGCGGCATCATGCTGCTTGGCTATGCCGGTTGGGCAGCCGGCCAGCTCGAGACCGAGATCGCAGCCAACACCTGGCTTAGCTGCCCGGGGCATGATGACCTTGTCTTCGACCAGGATCATTCCGGAAAATACGACCGGGTGCTGGCGCATATGGGCATCCACCCGGCCATGCTCTCCAACCAGGCGGGCCACGCCTGAAGGCGACCTGTCACAAGGGTTCAGCCAACACAACGAGAAATCGCACCGGTGAGCGCGTGAGGTCTGACAAGCGGCTTCAGTTTGCCTTGGCGACGGGGAACCGTTCCTTGAGCAGCTTCTGCACCGACTCGCTGCCGATCGGCGGGCCGAACAGGAAGCTCTGACCGAAGTCGCAACCGATCTCTGACAACGTCATCGCATCGGCTTCCGAGGCGACGCCTTCGGCAACAACCTGCATGTCCAGCCGCTTGGCCAGGTTGACGATCGAGCGGATCAGAATGCCGCCCTTGTCTGACTGGTCGATGACCAGCGACTTGTCGATCTTGATGGTCTTGAACGGAAACCGCGTCAGGTAGGACAGCGAGGAATGTCCGGTCCCGAAATCATCGAGCGTGAGACCTATTCCGGCGTCGGCAAGCCGCGACAGCGTCATCAGCGCCTGCTGGGGATTGTGCATCACCACGGACTCGGTCAGCTCAAGCCGGAAATGTGCCGGATCATTGTGCGTCGCGGAAATCACCTTGATGACATCGTTGCACAGATCGCTCTTGAGCAATTGCGCGCTGGAAAGATTGACCGACATGAAGACCGGAATCTCGCCAATTGCCATCTGCCACTGCGCTAGGTCTTCGGCGGCGCGTTTGAGCGCATACATCCCCAGTTCCAGGATCAGGTCCGAGGTTTCGGCCACCGGAATGAATTCGGATGGAGGAACGGTGCCACGTTTCGGGTCTTCCCAGCGGAGCAGGGCTTCGAAGCCTGCAATTTCGGCGTCCTTCAGTTCCACGATCGGCTGATAGACCAGCGCCAGTTCGTTGCGTTCCAGCGCCCGCCGCAGATCGCTTTCCAGCCGCTGCCGGTCCGAACCGACCGTTCGGAAGGCCGGCCGGAACGGTTCGATCCGGTTGCCGCCAAAACGCTTGGCCTGATACATCGCCAGTTCCGCGTCCTTCACCAGGTCGTCTGGAATGGCGTTGTTCTCGACCCAGGTCACAAGCCCGATCGAAGCGGTCAGCCGGATATCCTGTCCTGCAAAGTCAATCGGAGCCGAAATCGCTTTGGAAATCGCTTCGGCCACGGCTGCGACCTTCACGGCCTCCTGTTCGGAAACCAGCACCAGGCCGAACTGGTCGCCGGAAATCCGCGCCAGCGTATCCTGCGGCTTGAGCAGCCGCTTGAGGCGGCGGGTCAGCGCCAGCAGGATGGTGTCGCCGACCGACATGCCCAGCTTGTCATTGACCTGCTTGAACCGGTCGAGATCGATCATGAACACGCTGGGCCGGATGTCGGGATTGAGTTCGGCCAGGCTGATCACGGTCTCGAGCCGGTCGAGGAACAATTGCCGGTTCGGCAGGCCGGTCAGATTGTCATGCACCGCATTGTGCAGCAGCCGGTCTTCGGCGGTCTTTTGTTCGGTCACGTCAATGATGGTTCCGACACAGCGGATGACTTCGCTGTTCGAGCCCAGCACCGGACGCGCTCTCAGCAGCATCCAGTGATAATGACCATCCTCGGCACGCATTCTGAATTGGTGGGTGAGCCGGCCCTTGCGGTGCTCGAGCAGCACATCGAGCGTGGTGCGGAAGCGGTCGCGGTCATCGGCATGGACCCGAGGCAGCCAGTTGCGCGCTGGCCCCGACAGCGCACCGGGCGAAAGCCCGAGCTGGGGAGAGAGGTCAGGCGAGGTGACAACCCGGTCGCGGGCGACGTCCCAGTCCCAGACCGTGTCGCCCGATCCGGCAAGCGCCATCGCCTGGCGTTCCATGTCGGAGAACAGGCCTTGGTGATAGGCGCCACCGGCGAAGGCATGCTGCATGACGGTAAAGCCCATCAGCAGAACGATCAGCACCAGGCCGCCGCCAAGGGCCGGCTGGATGATGTCATTGGCCAATTGTCCCGTCACCGTCAGCCAGGCGCCAAACAGCCAGCACAAAATCAACGCCCATGTCGGGATCAGCATGACGGCCCGGTCATAGCGGTTGATGCCGAGATAGGCGATCAGCGCCACCCCGGCCACAGCCGTGGCGGCAAACGACATGCGGGCGATACCCGAGGCCAGCTGCGGATCGTAAATCGCCACCGCAAACAGGGCGCCCAATCCCAGAATCCAGGCCACCGTCACATAGGACAGGTTGGTGTGCCAGCGGTTGAGGTTGAGATAGGTGAACAGGAACACCACCAGCCCGGTCGCGAGCAACACCTCGGTGCCCGAGCGCCAGATCCTCTCGTCCCCCGGTGTGACGCTGATGAGCTTGGACAGAAACCCGAAATCAACCGACACATAGGCGAGCACCGCCCAGGCAAGGGCTGCGGTGGCCGGCAGCATCGAGGTGCCCTTGACCACAAACAGGATGGTCAGGAACACCGCCAGGAGGCCGGCGATCCCCAGAACGATGCCGCGATAGAGCGTGTAGGCATTGACCGTGTCCTTGTAGGCTTCGGGTTCCCACAGATAGATCTGCGGTAGCTCGGGAGACGCCAGTTCAGCCACGAATGTGATCACGGTGCCGGGGTTGAGGGTGATGCGGAAGACATCGTCTTCGCTGTTTTCAATCTGGTCGAGCGCAAATCCCTCGCTCGGGGTAATGCTGAGAATTCGGGTGGAGCCGAGATCCGGCCACAACAGGCCCGACCCGACCAGCCGGAAGTGCGGCGCGACGATCAGGCGGTCGATCTGCTCGTCGGTGACATTGGCGAGCGCGAACACCGCCCAGTCGCCGGAATGTTCTGGCGAGCTGGAGCGCACCTCGATCCGGCGGACAATGCCGTCGGCCCCTGCGGCCGTGGACACCTGAAACGCCTCGCCGCGGCGCTTGTAGACCTCGGTCGTCGCTGTCAGGTCGAGCGCGGTATCCTCGCGGCTGATCTTGACCGGCTCGATCGCCTGGGCCGCGGGCGTAAAGCCAATCAGCATGAAGCAGACAAGCAGTGCGAAACCTGCCTGGACGCAAATGCTTGCCAAAGCGCCGGGGCACTTCACTGGATTGAGACGGAAATCGTAATTCATTCGCCGGAACCGGGTCCTTTCGCGCTTTTTGACTGCCAATCCTCGGCAATCAGCGCGTAAAGCAGGTGATCACGCCAGGCGCCGTTGATTTTCAGGTAGCCGTTCAAGTATCCCTCGCGCTGAAACCCGACCTTTTCAAGGAGGCGCTGGCTCCTTGAATTATCCGGAATACAGGCCGCCTCAATCCGGTGCAACTGCATCCTGTCAAAGACATGGGGAATGAGGCCTTTAAGCGCATCAGCCATCAGGCCCTTGCCCGCATGTTGCTCCGCCATCCAGTAGCCGAGTGTGCAGCTTTGCGCCACGCCGCGCTTGATCGAGCTCAGCGTTGCGCCTCCGATTATGTGGCCGTTCGATTTCAGGCACACAAACAGAGGCAGCGCCACGCCGCTTTCCCGATCGGCTTCGTAGCGGCGGATCCGGTGCCGGAAGGCCGCGCGGGTCAGATCATCTTCGGCCCAGCGCGGCTCCCACGGCTCGAGGAAATCCCGGCTTGCGGCGCGCACACGGCTCCATTCCGCAAAGTCGCCGATCACCGGTATGCGGAGAAAGGTGGTGCGGCCCTCAATCCGCAACGCTTCCTGGGTCCGGCTGCGGAATCGAAACACCGGAGGCGCCATGGCAAAAACAATCCTTGGACTTTATTCGGCTGCCGCTGTTCGCCCGCCGTGCTGGCCGAGCGTTTGGGCCATGTCGGAAACGGACAGGAGGTTGTCCACCGGCCCGATCGCCGACACGGTAATGGGCGTATCGAAAAACAGCTTGCCGGCAAGGTCGGACAATCTCTGCGGGGTCAGGTTGGCCAGCCGTTCCATCAATTCATCATTGCTGACCGGGCGACCAAACAGCAGCATCTGGCGCGCAATCTGGCTGGCCCGTGCGGCCGGGCTCTCCTGGGCCATCAGCAGGCCGGAACGGACCTGAGCCCGGGACCGGTTGATTTCCTGCTCTTCGACACCGTCGGCGGTCTTGGCCAGTTCCGACAGGATAACCGGAATGAGTTCCGCCAGATCTTCCGAGCCGGTCGCGGCATGAACGCCCAGCAGGCCCGAATCCGAAAAGCCCCAGTGAAAGGCGTAAACCGAGTAGCACAGGCCGCGTTTCTCGCGCACTTCCTGAAACAGCCGCGACGACATGCCGCCACCCAGAATGTTGGCAAGCAGTTGCGAACAATAGAAATCCCGCACCTGGTAGGCGCGGCCTTCAAAGCCGATCAGCACCTGCGCGTCCATAAGGTCGCGGGCCTCGCGGTAGTCGCCGCCGGTATAGCTGGCGGTCGGAATGGTCCGCAAAAGCGTCCCCGTCGGCTTGATGCTCTGTCCGAAGCTGTCATCGATCAGTTTGACGAAGGTCTCGTGATCGACGGCGCCCGCTGCCACCACGACGATGCGGTCGCCAGTGTAATGGCGTGCGAGATAGGCCCTGATCTGGTCCGGCGTGAACGCCTTCACTGTCTCGGGCGTGCCCAGGATCGGCCGTCCAATGGTCTGGTCGCGGAACGCCGCTTCGGTGAACTTATCGTAGACAACGTCGTCCGGAGTGTCGTTGGCGGCGCCGATTTCCTGCAGGATGACATGCTTTTCGCGGGTCAGTTCAGCCTCGTCGAAAACCGAATTGGTCAGGATGTCATGCAGAATATCGACGGCGAGCGGGACGTTGTCCCGGAGCACGCGGGCGTAATAGGCCGTGGTTTCGGTCGAGGTCGCGGCGTTGACTTCACCACCGACATTCTCGATCTCCTCGGCGATCTGCCGGGCGCTGCGTTTGTGCGTTCCCTTGAACGCCATGTGTTCAAGCAGGTGCGCGATACCATGCTCTTGCGCGCTTTCGTCGCGGGAGCCGGATTTGACCCAGACGCCGAGAGCCACGCTCTCGAGATGGGGCATCGTCTCGGTTACAACCGTGACGCCGTTGCTCAGGCGTGTCGTCTTGACTTTCATAATGTCACTTTCCCCGGCTCATCGCGTGGCCCGTGTCAGTGACAGAATATGGTTTTCAACCGCATCCTGTTCATTGGGCACGACGCTGAACCGTTCCTCCCGTTGCATCAGGTCAGAGAGCCACGACGGGAGCGCGGGGTCAATACCACAGGCGTTTTTTACGGCGTCCGGAAACTTGGCCGGATGCGCGGTTGAGAGCGTGATCATCGCTGCCGAGGGCTTTTCCATCCGGGCAGCAACATGGACCGCCACGGCGGTATGCGGATCGAGCACGTAGCCGGTTTCGGCCTGCACGTCACGGATCATTGCCTTGACCTGGCGCTCACTTGCCCGGCCGGCACGGAACTCCTTGCGGATGGCCTTGAGCGCTGGCTCGGCAATGTCGAAGGCGCCCGATTGCTTCAGTCCGGACATGGCCCGGCGCACGGCTTCGGCGTCGCGGTCATGGGCATCGAACAACAGCCGCTCGAAGTTGGATGAAATCTGGATGTCCATCGATGGCGAGGTGGTCGGGCTGACGCCGCGCATCTCGTAACGGCCGGTTCTCATGGTCCGGGCCAGGATGTCGTTCTCGTTTGTCGCGATCACCAGCTTGGCGATCGGCAATCCCATCCGCTTGGCGCAATAGCCGGCGAAAATGTCGCCGAAATTGCCGGTCGGCACCGTGAACGAGACTTTCCGGTCCGGCGCGCCGAGCGAAACCGCGGAAGTGAAATAATAGACGATCTGGGCCATGATCCGGGCCCAGTTGATCGAATTGACGCCTGACAGGCGCACCTGATCGCGGAAGGCCACATGGTTGAACATGGCTTTGACCATATCCTGGCAATCGTCGAAATTGCCCTTCAGCGCCATCGCATGCACGTTGGATGCTTTCGAGGTCGTCATCTGCCGCTGCTGCACCGGCGATACCCGGCCTTCGGGAAACAGGATGAAGATATCGGTCCGGTCACGTCCGGCAAAAGCGTCGATCGCAGCGCCGCCGGTGTCGCCGGAGGTGGCGCCGACAATCGTCGCCCGCTCACCGCGCTTGGCCAGCACATGGTCCATCAGCCGGGCGATCAGCTGCATCGCCACATCCTTGAAGGCAAGAGTCGGGCCGTGAAACAGTTCGAGCACGAAGGAATTCGGGCCGCTTTGCACCAGCGGCGCCACCGCGGGGTGGCGGAAAGTCGCATAGGCTTCGTCGATCATCGAACGAAGCGCGTCCGGTTCAATTTCACCGGCAGTGAAAGGCTCGATCACCCGGAAGGCAATGTCCTGGTAGCTCAGGCCGCGCATCGCCCTTATGTCCTTGCGGGAAAACTGCGGCCATTCCCGCGGTACATACAGACCGCCATCGCGGGCGAGACCTGCCAGAAGCGCATCGCTGAACTTGAGTGCGGGCGCTTCGCCCCGTGTCGAAATATAGTCCACAGACATGTTCTCCGGTGGTGGACGCGGATCGCGCAAGATGAGATAACGCCGGTCGATTTTCCGCCGCGCGGCTGATATAGACCATGGGCGGTCGTCATGCAAAGGCCACACACCTGTTAGAGAGGTGGTCTTTTGCATCGGGTGAATGAAGGTAGGTTATCGTGTCAAAAAGTTTTTTGCGTTTCGCCCCGGTTTTGATCAGCGCAGCGCTGATTGCCGGCTGCACTTCCGCCGGTCCCCAGTCGGTGCTGGGCACGGGTGGCGCCAACCAGCAGCCTGCCGTGGATGCGGCAACCGATGCCGCCGTGGTTCAGGGAGCCTGCCCCGCGGTCAGCCTGCGCGAAGGCACGGCCTACTACACCACCTATTCCAAGGGCGGAGACGGCGATCCGGCCAAGGTGATTCACCAGGCGTCGATCAGCGACACCACACGCCAGTGCCGCATCAGTGGTGGTCAGATGATCATGACGGTTGTCGTCTCGGGGCGGGTGGTTGGCGGCCCGCAGGCCAAGACCGGTGTGGTTGAACTACCGTTGCGCGTCGCCGTTCTGGATGGCGAGACGGTTCTCTATTCGGAACTGCAGAAGCATCCGATTTCCCTTGTCGAGGGCGGTCCTGCCGAGCAGTTCATCTACACCAATGCCACCGTCACGTTCCCGGCCAGTGCCTCGCGCAGTGCCAAGCTCTATGCCGGCTTCGATCCAGGGCCGTACAACACGCCCTGATCCTGTTTGCGTTTCGTCTGAGAGCTGCCGTTCTGTTCAGAGCAGTTCGGACCAGCCGGCAAGGGCTTCCACGGTGGCCGGAAGCTCGGCCATCCGGTTGATCACCGTTTCAGCGCCCGCTTCGGTCAGCTTGTCGGCATGACCGGGATAGCTGTGCGATCCGCCGGTAAAGCCGACCACGCGCATGCCCGCAGCAACTGCCGCATGAATGCCGTGCTCTGAATCCTCGACCACCAGCACATTGGCGGGCTTGACATCAAACTGTTCGGCAGCGTGGAGAAACACATCTGGCGCCGGCTTGGTGCGACCTTCACCGAGGTCCTTGGCGGAATACACCCGTTCGCCAAACAGCCGATCCAGCCCCGTGCGCGCCAGCATGGCCTTCAGCCGGTGCGCCGACGAGTTGGAGCAGATGCAGCGTGGTCCGGGGATCCGCGCGATCGCCTGAGCGGCACCATCTATGGCCCGCACTTCGCGGCCAAGTTTCTTGTCGAGCAGCGTCTCCGAGGCATCAAGCAGGGTGGCCGAAAACGGAATGCTGGCCTCGCGCTCGACCTCGAACAGGATATCCTTCCAGGTCAGCCCGGCGAAACGCTCGGCCAGTTCTTCCGCGGTGATCGGATAGCCGGCATCGCTGAGAAGCTTTGACTCCACCTGCGCCGCAATGATCTCGCTGTCGACCAGCACGCCGTCGCAATCGAAGATGATGAGGTCGAAACCAGCCATAAAAGTGTTCCTGTATTCGGGTCTGCGCTAAGGGGAGGAGATCTGCCCGGACCTATAGCAAGCCTTGATGACAGACAAGTGCAGGAAAATTCGACTGTGCGGGCTGAAGTACGCAAGCGTTTCACAACAGATCGCGCACTGGGTTTGCCGGCGATGATTATCCGGTTGAAATCATTGAACCTTCGGTTTTTAGGGAGATCTTTCCAGCCTCAGCGAAACGCGAGCTGGATCACGCACCGCGCCTCCCGCCGTAGCGGCCTGGTGCATTTGCGGCACACCGACCGAAGCTCCATTCATCAGATGTTTACCCTGTTCGGTAACCATGATGTTCAGTTGTTGCGTCTGAGTAATGTGAGTATCAAATGGCCCGATCTGTTTCGCTTTCCGGAATTTCTGCCGTCAATGACACGCGCCAGTCCTGGCTCGATACCATCATCAAGGGGGACTGTGTGGCAGCACTCGAAGCGCTCCCGTCAAACTCCGTCGATGTCATCTTCGCCGACCCGCCATACAATCTTCAGCTTGGCGGCGATCTTGCCCGCCCGGACCAGTCGATGGTCGACGCGGTCAATGATCACTGGGATCAGTTCGACAGCTTTGCCGCCTACGACGCCTTCACCCGCGCCTGGCTGATGGCCTGCCGCCGGGTGCTCAAGCCCAATGGTACGATCTGGGTGATCGGCTCCTATCACAACATCTTCCGCGTCGGCACGCAGCTGCAGGACATCGGCTTCTGGCTGCTCAACGATGTCGTCTGGCGCAAGACAAATCCGATGCCGAATTTCCGCGGCCGCCGTTTCCAGAACGCCCACGAGACCATGATCTGGGCGTCCCGCGATCAGAACGCCAAGAGCTACACCTTCAACTACGAAGCCATGAAGGCAGCCAATGACGATGTGCAGATGCGCTCCGACTGGCTGTTTCCGATCTGCACCGGCGCCGAGCGCCTGAAAGGCGAAGACGGCAAGAAGGTGCATCCGACCCAGAAGCCCGAAGCGCTGCTGGCCCGCGTGCTGATGGCGTCATCCAAGCCCGGTGACGTGGTGCTTGATCCGTTCTTCGGTTCCGGCACCACCGGTGCGGTCGCCCGCCGTCTCGGCCGTCATTTCGTCGGCATCGAGCGCGAACAGGACTATATCGACGCAGCCCGCGCCCGCATCGACGCGGTCGAGCCTCTGGGCAAGAACGAACTGACCGTGATGACCGGCAAGCGCGCCGAACCGCGTGTCGCCTTCAACGTGCTGATCGAGGCGGGCCATATCAAGCCCGGCGATGTGTTGCACGACGCCAAGCGCCGGCACCAGGCGATCGTGCGTGCCGACGGCACGCTGGTCGCCAACGGCCAGGCCGGTTCGATTCACAAGGTCGGAGCGATCGTGCAGGGCTTCGACGCCTGCAATGGCTGGACCTTCTGGCATGTCGAAACCCCCAACGGTCTCAAGCTGATCGATGAATTCCGCGCCAGCATCCGCGAGGAAATGGCGCGCGCCGGCTAGGCGCCGGTGACCAGATCCGGCGGGTGTCAAGTACCTTCAGTCACCGCCGGACATGCAGCGCCCGGGATGTGTCGCACATCCCGGGCGTCGTCGTTCCGGCGAGCAATCAAGAGTTTCGGGCGCGCTTGCGGAACGATCCGGTCAAGGCGGACCAGACTGCAACGAGCCGCCGTGGAACAGGCGATGCAAAGGTGAACCAAATTCCGGCTCGAACGTTGTAACGGGCAAGCAATCGATTGTGAGGATCAGCGTCGCCGTTTCGACATAGCTGATCGGAAACAGGCGGGGGTTCGATATGGGCAGGTTGAGCGACAAGACGAATGCAGCCGGCAACAGGATCGCCGGTGGGGCGAAAGTCGCTGTCGGCAAGGCGGTCGGGAGCAAGATTATCCTGGCCGACGGCAGGATCCAGAAAGTCAAGGCTACAGTGCAGGATGTCTCAGGCGCCATCAAGGGTGCGCTGGGCAACAAGATTTGACGGATAACCACGGTTGTCGGCAATCTGGCCACACTCCGGACCGGAGGTGGTTTTTCCAACGTTTTGGGTGAGGTAAATCATGGACACGCAGACGCCTCTCGCCAATACGGACCTTACGATAATCAAGCGGATCCTTATCGGCATCTTCATCGTCCTGGTTGCCCAGGTCCTGTTCGTCGCTCAGGATGTGGTCATGCCGATCATCCTCGGTGTTCTGATCGCTCAGACATTGAGGCCGGTGGTGCGGTTTGCCGAAAAGCGCGGGATTCCGTCGCCACTTGCAGCATTTCTCATAATCGTTGCGCTCGCGGGCGGTCTTGGCTTCGGCGCCTACTCGCTCTCGGGGCCGGTTTCCGACCTGATCTCTTCAGCCCCTGAAACCGGCTCGAAGATCAAGGCGAAATTTGCCGAGTATCGGGATGAAATCGAGGCGGTAAAGGATGCGTCCGATCAGGTCCAGACCCTGACCCAGGGGACGGACACCAATGAAGTCCAGGAGGTCGTCGTGCAGCAGCCGGCCCTGCTCAGCACTGCGGCATCCAAGACATTCACCAGTCTGACCACCTTCGTCGTGGCATTGATACTCGCACTGTTCCTGCTTTCAACAGGCACGCTGTTTTATGAAAAGATCATCGGCATCATGCCGCTGATGAGCGAAAAGAAACGAGCCCTGCGCGTCATCTACGATGTCGAGCGACAGGTCTCGCGCTACCTGTTTACCATCAGCCTCATCAATGCCGGGCTGGGGGCTGCCATCGGGGTGAGCCTTTGGCTCTACGGCATGCCGAATCCCATCATGTGGGGGTGCATCGCAGCGGTGTTGAATTTTCTGCCCTTTATCGGGGCATGGGGCGGCGCACTGGCTGTCGCCGCCACGGCTATGGTCGTCTACCCGACGCTGGGAACAGCCCTGATTGCCCCGGCCATCTATCTGGGCCTGACCACGCTTGAAGGCAATTTTCTCACGCCGATGATCGTCGGTCGCAGGCTCGAGCTCAACATTGTCGCCGTGTTCCTGACCGTGACCGTCTGGGGCTGGCTCTGGGGCCTGCTCGGCGCCCTGATGGCGGTGCCAATACTGGTGATCGTCAAGGTGCTGTGCGACAATTTTGAATCCATGAACGCTTTCGGTCAGTTCCTGTCGGGACGAGCAGCCGTGGAAAAGCCGGAGGAAGAGGCTGAGGCTCCCGTCACCTGAACTGCTGATCCACGCCGGAACCAATTGCCTGCTCGGGTGTTGTTGCAACGACGTGCAACAATGGAAAGCGTGATCGCCATGGGAATTTCAACTCTGCTCATCATCATCCTGATCGTTCTGCTGATCGGCGCAGTGCCGACTTGGCCGCATGCGCGCAGCTGGGGCTATGGGCCTTCCGGTATTCTCGGACTGGTGCTGCTGGTCGTTATCATCCTGTCTCTGATGGGCCGTATCTAGAGCGTCTTATTTATCGAACGACGTTCTAATCAGCGCAGGTGCGCCCGGCTCGCCTTGCCTGCCGGGCGTCCCGCGCCAAAGTCGCTCAGAGGCCCGCCAGCTTGGCCAGGTCTTCGCGCAGTTTCGCTGCACCGGTGAAGTGCACGGCCTGCCAGCCCGCCGCAATCGCGCCTTCGACATTCTTTTCGCTGTCGTCGATAAACAGACAGGCTTCCGGGTCCAGGTCGAAGCTCTTGACGTGGGTGTCATAGATTTCACGGTCCGGTTTGATCAGCCCGATTTCGCCCGAGACAGTCACCCCGCGCGGGACCTTGAGGAACGGAAACATCTCCTGGGCCTGCTTGAAGGTGTCGGCGGCAAAATTGGTCAGCATGGTCACGTCGCGGCCCTGCTGGATCAGGTCGAGCATGATGTCGACACTGCCGTCATAGGCGTGGCTGACCATTTCGTGCCAATGCAGGCGAAACGCTCGGATCAGCTCCTCCTTGTCCGGATGCTCGGCAATAAGCAGCGCCTCGGCTTCCTCCCATCCGCGTCCGCGGTCCTGTTCGAGGTTCCATTCATGGGTGCAGACAGTGGCGAAGAACGCCGCGCGTTCCGCCTCGTCGGGGATCAGCCGGCTGTAGGGAATGTCCGGATCGTAATGGATCAGCACCTTGCCGATGTCGAACACGATATGCCGGACTGGTTGATCCGCTGGCTCGTTTGTCTCGCTCATGTCTTGCCTTTTCTGAACAGCCCGGGGAAAGCGGCGCTCAAAGCCTTCTTCATAACGGTGGGCAGCGCTTCACCGGGCAGAGAATCGCGATCGCTCCACCAACCGGGATGATCCGGTGGGTTGGTGACAACCGCATGAAAAACCTCCAGCCGCAATTCAAAATGTGTAAACACATGTGAAATCACACCCTTGCTGCGCCATTCCCCCTTAAAAGGGGCGGCATTCGTGCCGGTTTCACCATCCGCTCGCACCGTCCAGTTGCTGGTCGGAACCCCGGTCATGCCGCCGAGCAGCCCCTTGTCCGGACGCTTGACCAGCAAAACCGCCTCGTCGTGGCGCTCAGCCACGAAGGCAGCGCCGAGGCGAACCGGCTTGGCTTTCTTCGGCAGTTTCACCGGAAACTGTTCCTGCTTGCCGGACTGCCGTGCCTGGCACAATTCATCGATCGGGCATAGCGCGCAGGCCGGCCGCTTGGGCGTGCAGATGGTGGCGCCGAGATCCATCAAGGCTTGCGCGAAGTCGCCGGGCCGGTCTTCGGGTGTCGCCTCCGCAACCACCGCGCGGATTTCGGACTTGGCCGAGGGCAGCGGTGTCTCAATTTCGAAAAGCCGAGTGAACACCCGCTCGATATTGCCATCGACAACTGCCGCCGGCTGATCAAAGGCAATCGCGGCGATGGCCGCCGCTGTGTAAGGGCCGATTCCTGGCAGGGCACGCAGACCCTCTTCGGTTTCGGGAAACCGCCCACCATGCTCGGCCGCTACCACATCGGCGCATTTTTTCAGGTTTCGGGCGCGGGAATAGTAACCAAGCCCGGCCCAGGCCTTCATCACGTCTTCCGTGTCGGCTGCGGCAAGGTCTTCAACCGTTGGCCAGCGTGTGGCAAAATTTTCGAAATAGGGCTTTACCGCCTGCACGGTGGTCTGTTGCAGCATGATCTCCGACAGCCAGACCCGGTAGGGGTCGGCCACCACGCCGTGGTCCCGCTCAGAGGGGCTGATCCGCCAGGGCAGGGCGCGGGCATGCCGGTCGTACCAGGCAAGCAGCGGGGGCGCGATCTCAGGCGCGGTTTTGAAATGCTCGGCAGATGACATTGAACTCATGCAGCGGTAGGAAGGAAATGTGCCTTACGAAGTAGTGCGCTTCGAAATGAACACAATGCCGGATCATGTCCTGCAAGTCCGTCCGGCGCAATCGGCCAGGACGGGTTGTCCAGTGATGGGATCGGCCGGGCGACGCAAACCGGTGGGGTTCAGGGAGTATTCAAGGAATGGCCAAGCCGTTCAGCCGCAAGGGCAGTCTGCAGATCGCCGAAATCGCCAATGGCCTGATCGATCCGATTCTGGCCAAGCGGGCCGGCATCAACACGCTGCTGCTGGCATCCTGGGACGAGATCGCCGGCGAACAGTTTGCCGACTGCTCACGGCCCGAGCGGATCCGCTGGCCGCGTCAGGACGGGCCGGACGAAACCGGCGGCGGTTTCACGCCCGGTCTTCTGACCATTGCCTGCGAAGGAGCCCGCGCGCTGTTCCTGATGCATCAGGAGGCCGAGCTGATCTCCAGGGTCAACAGTTTCTTCGGTTTTCGCGCCATCTCCCAAATCAAGATCATCCAGAAGGCGGTGCATGTGCCTGAGCGAAAACCCAGCGCCCGGCCGCTTGATGCACGCGAAAAGAAGCGCCTCGATGAGATGCTGGCCGAGGTCGAGGACCCGCGTCTGCGCGAGGCACTGGAGCGTCTGGGCACAGGCGTGCTTGGCCGCAAACCCAGGCGCCAGGGTTGACCCGTCTCGTGCTCGTCTACGCAATGATCACGGCTGCGTGAACATGTTGCACTTGTTTGGCCACAATTGACGCTATAGGAAATATGGCAGGAATGGCGTTTGCCGAAAGGCACCGGACGCCAGCCGCGCGCGAGGGCAGGGAACTGGTTTTGGGTGTGGTAGTAACGATGTTTCCAGACAATGGGTGAATTGCATGTTTCGTTTGACCTCCCGACTGACCGCCGCTGCGGGTGTTTCGCTGCTCGCGCTGACCTTGACGGCCTGCTCGGACTCGTCTGAACAGACGCCGCAGGCATCGGACAATTCGGCCGCCGCCGTGTCCACTGAAACCGCATCCACCACTGTATCGCCGGAAATCACCGGATCGACTGAAAGTGCCGTCGAAGCGCCTAAGGCAGACGGTGAGGTTGACGTGGCCGAGCTGATGGAACCTGGCCCGCTCAAGGAAATGGCGCTGGGCGATGAAAACGCTCCCGTCACCATCGTCGAGTACATGTCGATGACCTGCCCGCATTGCGCGGCGTTCCACGAAAGTAATTTCAAGCCGCTGGTCGAAAAATACGTCGACACCGGCAAGGTGCGTTTCGTTCTGCGCGAGTTTCCGTTCGATCCGCGCGCCGCAGCCGCCATCATGCTGGCCCGTTGCGCCCCGGAAAATCAGTTTTTCCCGATGGTCGACGTTCTGTTCAAGCAGCAACGCGGCTGGGCGACTGCGCCCGATGGACGTGAAGCACTGCTCCAAATCGCCCGTTTGGCCGGTTTTACACAGGAGTCCTTTGAGGCTTGCTTGACGAACCAAAAACTTCTGGATGATGTCAATGCGGTAAGAACCAAGGCCGGGAACGAGTTTGGCGTGCAGTCCACACCAACCTTCTTCATCAACGGCAAGCGGTATCCGGGGAATATGTCGGTTGACGTCATGTCGGCAATCATCGACCCGCTTCTCTGAGCGGGCATTGCGCATCGATCCCTTGCGGTTTGACTGCAAGGGATGCGTTGCCGTGCCGATGAATGCGCCTGACCGGGGGACCCGGTCATGAAGTTCACCAAGCTTCGGGTTCTGGGCTTCAAGTCCTTCGTTGAACCCACCGAATTCGTCATCGAACGCGGCCTGACCGGTGTGGTCGGGCCCAATGGCTGCGGCAAGTCCAATCTTGTCGAGGCCATGCGCTGGGTGATGGGCGAGAATTCCTACAAGAACATGCGCGCCTCGGGCATGGACGACGTGATCTTCTCGGGTTCGGGCAACCGTCCGGCCCGCAACACCGCAGAAGTCGGCCTCTATCTCGACAATTCCGACCGCACCGCGCCCGCGGCCTTCAACAATTCCGACGAAATCCAGGTCACCCGCCGCATCGAGCGCGAATCCGGCTCGGTCTACCGCATCAATGGCAAGGAGGCCCGCGCCAAGGATGTGCAGCTGCTGTTTGCCGATGCCTCCACCGGCGCCCGCTCGCCGTCCATGGTCGGGCAGGGGCGGATTGGCGAGTTGATCCAGGCCAAGCCGCAGGCGCGCCGGCAATTGCTCGAAGAAGCTGCCGGCATTTCCGGCCTGCATTCCCGCCGCCACGAGGCCGAGCTGAGACTGCGCGCGGCGGAGACCAATCTCGAACGCCTCGACGACGTCACCTCCGAGCTTGAATCCCAGGTCGAAAGCCTCAAGCGCCAGGCCCGCCAGGCCAACCGCTTCAAGATCCTCTCGGCCGAAGTCCGCCAGGCCGAGGCAACGCTGTTGCATTTGCGCTGGTCAATCGCCAAGGGCCAGGAAGGCGAGGCCGAAAGTGCGCTCGCCCAGGCCACATCCCAGGTGGCGGAGCTGGCGCAGGCGCAGATGGAGGCGGCCAAGGACCAGGCTGTCGCGGCGCACAAGCTGCCCGAATTGCGCGAGGCCGAGGCTGCGGCAGCGGCAGCCCTGCAGCGGCTGCAGATTGCCCGCACCCAGATCGACGAGGAGGCCGAGCGCATTGCCCGCCGCCGCGAGGAGCTCGACCGCCGCATGGCGCAGCTCAAGGCCGATATCGAGCGCGAGGAGCGCCTGATCGCCGACAATGCAGACATCATGCAGCGGCTCTCCGAAGAAGAGGCCGAACTGAAGACCGCGCTGGAAGGCAGCGGCGAACGCACTGCGGCCTTGAAGGCGGCCTTTGAGGCGGCGCAGGCAAAGCTTGCCGAAAGCGAAACTTCGCTTGGTGTCGTCACCGCTGAACGCGCCGAAGCCGCCGCCGAGCGCACCCAGCTCGAACGGGTGGTGCGCGAGACGACCGAGCGCAAGGCCCGTCTCGACCGCCAGATCGCCAGCCAGGATGCCGACCTTGCCGGGATCGCCCAGAAGATTGCCGGCCTTCCCGATCCGGAAGCAAAACGCCGGGACACCGAGACCGCCGAAAAAGCGCTCGCGGATGCCGAGAAGGCTCTGGCCGAAATCGAACAGGCGCTGGAAGCTGCTCGTCAGGCTGAGACCGCCGCGCGTCAGCCGGTCACCGAGGCAAAGGCAAGGCTCAACGCCATCGAGACCGAGGCCAAGACCATCGCCCGCATGCTCAATGCCGGGCAGGGCTCGGACTTGTTTCCCCCCGTGGTCGAGCAGATCAAGGTCGATCGCGGCTATGAGACGGCACTTGGCGCAGCGCTGGGTGATGATCTTGACCTGCCGCTTGATCCCGCGGCCCCGGCGCACTGGGCAAAAATGGAAACCACCGCTGAAGATGCGGCCCTGCCGAATGGTGTCACGCCGCTCTCCACCCATGTCCGCGCGCCGCAGGAGCTAGCCCGCAGGCTGGCCCATATCGGGCTCGTCGCCGATGAGGATCACGGCAGGGTTCTGCATGCAACGCTCAAGCCCGGGCAGCGGCTGGTCACCCGTGACGGCGCCGTCTTCCGCTGGGATGGCTATGTCGCCTCAGCCGATGCGCCGACGCCAGCCGCCCTCCGGCTGGAGCAGAAGAACCGCCTGACAGACCTCAATGAGGAAGTGGTCGTTGCCACCAAGGCACTGCGCCAGGTGGAAGAGGAACTCGCCCGCAGCGAGGCCGCGGTCTCGGCCAAGGTGAATGAAAGCCGTGTCGCGCGCGATCTCATCCGAACGGCCAACCAAAGCGTCACCCGGGCCCGTGATGAGCTGGCGAGCGCCGAACGCGCGTCCGGTGAACTCTCCAATCGCAGGGCGGTGCTGACCGAATCCCGCGCCCAGGTCGGTGCGCAGCTGGCCGAAACCGTCGAGGGACTGGAGCAGGCCCAGCTATCGCTTAAGGCCTGCCCGGATCTGGCCGGGCTGGATGCAGCCCTGGCCCAGGTCAATGCACAGGTCGCCACCGACCGCGGTGCTCTTGCCGAGGCCCGCGCGGCGCACGAAGGACTTGAACGCGAAAACGCCGCCCGCGCCCGCAGACTGGCGGCGATCGGAACCGAGCGCACAAGCTGGCTTGAACGTGCCGCCAATGCCGAAAGCCATCTCGCAGCACTACGCACCCGTTCGGACGAGGCGGCGGCGGAAGTTGCCGGCATTGCCGAGGCTCCCGATGAACTCGCCGCCCGCCGGCGCCAGCTGATGAACCAGCTGTCGGAAGCCGAAAAGCGCCGTCAGGAAGCCGCCGACAAGCTGGCGCTGGCCGAGACCAAGTCACGCGAAGCCGACAAGGCTGCCACCGAGGCCATCGGCGCGTTGTCGCAGGGCCGCGAAGGCCGCGGCCGCGCGGAGGAACGCCTGATGGCAGCCAGGGAACGCCGCGAGGACGGCGAGGCCCGCATCCGCGAGGCGCTGAATTGCGAGCCGCATGAGGCGTTGAAACACTCGGGCCTGACAGTCGATGCTCCCTTGCCCGATCCGGCCCAGGTCGAACGCAATCTCGAACGTCTCAAGATCGAGCGTGAACGCCTGGGCGCGGTCAATCTGCGGGCCGAGGAAGAACAGACGGAGCTCTCGGATCGGCTCAATCTGATCGTGACCGAGCGTGAGGACGTCATCGACGCGATCAAGAAACTGCGCGCGGGAATTCAAAGCCTGAACAAGGAAGGCCGCGACCGCTTGCTCGTCGCTTTCGACATCGTTAACGCCCAATTCCAGCGTCTGTTCACCCATCTGTTCGGAGGCGGCACGGCGGAACTTCAGCTTATTGAATCCGACGACCCGCTCGAAGCAGGGCTCGAGATCCTAGCCCGTCCGCCGGGCAAGAAACCGCAGACCATGACGCTGCTGTCGGGTGGTGAACAGGCGCTGACTGCCATGGCGCTGATCTTCGCGGTGTTTCTGACCAACCCGGCGCCGATCTGCGTGCTCGACGAGGTCGATGCGCCGCTCGATGACCACAATGTCGAGCGCTACTGCAACCTGATGGACGAAATGGCAGCCTCCACCGAGACCCGTTTTGTCATCATCACCCACAACCCGATCACCATGGCCCGCATGAACCGTCTGTTCGGCGTCACCATGGCCGAGCAGGGCGTCAGCCAGCTCGTGTCCGTCGACCTGCAGACCGCCGAGCAACTGCGCGAAGTGGTTTGAGCTCCGGACCGGCGTCCTTCGCGCCGGGCCGCCTCTGCCTCGCCAATCCGGTTGACGCCTTCTCTCTTGCAACAGATACTCCGCCCACTTGTCGAGGGTGGTGCCGCCTGTGACGACGGGGAAGGGGAGTTGGCTCGGTGTCCATATTCATGTCGGTCGTGTTGGTTGTGGTGCTTGCGCTGGCTGCGTGCTGGCTGTGGACGCGCAAGCTCGCCGCCGATGCGGAACAAGCCGTGCCGCAGGCAGGTGAAATCCTGCCGGTTACCGGAGGCGCGATCCATTACACCGATGCAGGTCCGCGCGATGGCCAGCCCCTCGTTCTGATCCATGGACTGGCCGGCAACATGCACAACTTCACCTATGCGCTGGTGGAGCAGCTTTCCTCAGAATTCCGCGTCATCACCATCGATCGGCCCGGTTCCGGCTATTCCACTCGGACCGATGACGCCTTGGCGGAGTTGCCGGCACAGGCCGACATGATCAGCGAGTTTCTTGCCAAGCTCGGCGTCGAAAAGCCGGTTCTGGTCGGCCATTCGCTCGGCGGCGCGCTTTCGCTCGCAATGGTGCTCCAGCGCAAGCAGCCGATCGGTGCGCTGGCGCTTCTGTGTCCGCTGACCGCCGTCATTCCGGAGCCGCCGGCGGTGTTCAAGCCGCTGGTCATCCGTTCTGCGTTCATGCGCCGCCTGATCGGCCACACGGTCGCAGCCCCCGTCACGAAGATGACGTCCGAGACGGTCGTGGCTCAGGTCTTCGCCCCGGAAAAGGGACCGGACGATTTCATGGTCAAGGGCGGCGGTGTTCTCGGATTGCGACCGTCATCTTTCATCGGAGCCTCAGCCGACCTGCACGGCGTGACAAAGTCGATGCCGGCCCAGCAGGCGCGCTACGCCGCCGAGATCGATGTCCCCGGCGGCATTCTGTTTGGCGCTGATGACAGGCTGCTCTCGCCCGATCTGCACGGAGCTTCGATGCAGGCCCATGGGTTGGTCTATGAAACCTTGCCCGGCCGCGGTCACATGATCCTCGCCACGGCACCGGAAGAGTGCGCTGATTTCATCAGGCGTATGGCCAGGCTGGCTGTGTAACCATCTGAAACCTGTTTCCGGCCTACTTATTCTGGCGAAAATCCTGATGGCAGCTTTTGCAGCTCATACCCAGCTGACGGAACGGCTTTTTGATGTCCAGCGGACCTTCAGCGGTCTCCGCCGCCGTGGCGAGAGCAAGCGCGCTGGACTTCATCGCGTCAGCCTGTTGCTCAAACTCATCCCAGTTGATCCAGATTTCAGGCAGCGCTTCGCTCGGTGAACTGGTGGTTCCTTCCGGAAACATCTCCTCGAACATTTCCGCGTGTTCGGCTATCCGTTTTGCGGAAGCCGCAACAGGAGACGGATTGAACTGATCTTGTCCGTTCAGGACTCGGGCAATTGTTTTCATCTGGGCAGCGATGTCACCCATCATCTCCATGCGTTGCTTGACGACACCGGTTGCGCCGGTATGGGCCAGGGCGGCGCCTGCGCTTAGAGCAACACAGATCAGTGAAACCTTCAGGACTTCAATGTGCAAGGCAATCTCCGTCTGGGTGGTGATACTCGCATCCCTTCGAACGGCTGGCCTACAGCGCTGCGATCAGCGCATTGACCACCCGGTCCTGGGTCTCTTCATCGAGATAGGGATGCATCGGCAAGCTGAGCACGCAGCCTGCCAGCATGTCGGTCACAGGCAGTTCGCCGCCGGCCATGCCATGATGGCTGTAGGCGTCCTGGCGGTGCAGCGGCTTGGCATAATAGACCGCACTCGGCACGCCGTCTTCCTTCAGCCTGGCCTGGATGGCGGCCCGGTCAGCGCCTTCCGGCAGCTTGATGGTGTACTGCGCCCAGACCGACTGCAGCCCCTCCGGTACCACCGGCGTTGCCACGTGGTCCTTCAGCAGCTCTGTGTAGCGCGCGGCAATGCGGTTGCGGGCTTCGATCTCGTCGTCGAAGATCCTGAGTTTTTCGATCAGGATTGCCGCCTGCATGGTGTCGATACGTCCGGTCATGCCGATGCGCACATTGTCGTACTGGTTGGCGCCCTTGCCGTGAAACAGGATCGAGCGCAGCGTCTCGGCGAGCTCGGCATCGTCGGTGAAGATCGCGCCGCCATCACCGTAAGCACCAAGCGGCTTGGCCGGGAAGAAGCTGGTGGCGGTCGCCATCGCCAGCGTGCCGACCCGGCGATTGTGATAGCGCGCGCCATAGGCCTGCGCGCCGTCGCCCAGCACCCAAAGCCCTTCGCGCGAAGCAATTTTCGACACCGCGTCGTAATCGGCCGGCACACCGAAAAGGTCGACCGGGATCACGCCCACCGGCTCGTGGCCGGACTCGCGGGCGTTGGCAATGGCTGTTTCAAGCGAAGCCGGATCCATGTTGAAGGTGTCTGCATCGACATCGACGAACCAGATATGCGCGCCAAGCCAGGCCACCACTTCGGCGGTCGCGACAAAGGTGAAGGCCGGGCAGAAGATCGCCTGTCCGGGACGCACATTCTTGGCCATCAGCACCATCGCCAGTGCATCCGTGCCCGAAGAGCAGGCAATCGCATGCGCCGCACCGCTATGAGCAGCAAGTTGCCGTTCCAGCTCTGCAACTTCCGGTCCCATGATGAATTGGCCATGATCCAGAACTGCACTGATGGCCGCATCGACACGGTCCCGGATGCGCAGCTTCTGGGCGCCGAGATCAACGAATGGGACGGATGGGAGTGGTGCAGACGACATGATGCTTGTGCCTCGAGGCTCTAACCGGGACCTGTCTTCAGCCGCGAGCCCAAGAGACGACTGGAAGAGCTTTCCTGTTAAAGGCCCGCGCTTTCCGGGTCCAGTGTGACTTTTCCGCCCGGTACGCGAAAAACCTGTGAATACCATCACTTTAGATTGCTTGTGGTGATGCCCCGTGACAGCCCGTGGTGGGTGGAGAAGCGCCACCGTCATCTGCGCTCAGCTTTTCCGCAGAGTGAACCGTAGCCGAGGCCAGCCCCAGGATCATCACACGTCGTTGGATCGATTTAGTCGGTTTATAGGCCAGATTGCGCATTGTATTTCACGCCTCATGCGCTTAGCACCCAAGACAAGGGTTATTGAAAACAGCGTCTTGCCGGTTCGGCAACTGCCCGGGAAGCCGGAAGCGGGAGCCTCGGACCGGTAGCGGTGCCGGTTTTGGACGAGGAAGGTCGAGTGATGACGAAGTGGGTCTACACTTTTGGGGATGGACAGGCCGAAGGCTCTGCCGCCGATCGCAATCTGCTGGGCGGCAAGGGCGCCAATCTCGCGGAAATGTGCAATCTCGGACTTCCCGTACCTCCGGGTCTGACGATTACCACCGATGCCTGCGTCTGGTATTACGACAACGGCCGGAAGATGCCCGACGGACTTGAAGCTGCCGTCACCGATGCGCTGGTCAATGTCGGCAAGATTGCCGGCCGCGCCTTTGGCGATCCGGAAAAGCCGCTGCTGCTTTCCGTGCGCTCCGGCGCCCGCGCCTCGATGCCGGGCATGATGGACACGGTGCTCAACCTCGGTCTCAACGATGACACCGTGCTGGCCGTGGCCCGCGATTCCGGCGACGAGCGCTTTGCCTTCGACAGCTACCGTCGTTTCATCCAGATGTATGCCGACGTGGTCATGGGGCTCGATCACGAGGTCTTCGAGGAAATTCTCGAGGATGAGAAAGCTCGCCTCGGGCACGAACTCGACACCGATGTGAGCGCCGACGAATGGCGCGAAGTCATCGCCCGCTACATGGCCACCATCGAGGAAGAGCTTGGTGTTCCGTTCCCGCAAGACCCGCACCAGCAGCTCTGGGGGGCAATCGGCGCCGTCTTCGCCAGCTGGATGAACGCCCGCGCCATCACCTACCGCCAGCTGCACGACATTCCGGCCTCCTGGGGCACGGCCGTCAATGTTCAGGCCATGGTGTTCGGCAACCTCGGCGACCAGTCTGCCACTGGCGTGGCCTTTACCCGCAATCCCTCCACCGGCGCCAAGGAGCTCTATGGCGAGTTTCTCGTCAACGCCCAGGGCGAGGACGTGGTCGCCGGCATCCGCACGCCGCAATCGATCACCGAGGCCGCGCGCATCGAATCCGGCTCCGACCGGCCTTCGCTTGAAAAGCTGATGCCCGATGCCTTTGCCGAGTTCCTGACCATCTGCGACCGGCTAGAGCGGCATTACCGCGACATGCAGGATCTCGAATTCACCATCCAGGCCGGCAAGCTGTGGATGCTGCAGACCCGGTCGGGCAAGCGCACCGCCAAGGCCGCGCTGAAGATCGCCGTCGACATGGCCGGCGAGGAACTGATCTCCCCCGAGGAAGCGGTGATGCGCATCGACCCAGCCTCGCTCGATCAACTGCTGCACCCGACCATTGACCCGCATGCGGCCCGCGACATCATCGGCTCCGGCCTGCCGGCCTCACCCGGGGCTGCCACCGGCGAAATCGTCTTCACCTCCGACCAGGCCGTCGAGGCCGCCAAGACCGGCCGCAAGGTCATTCTGGTGCGCGTGGAAACCAGCCCGGAAGACATTCACGGCATGCACGCAGCCGAAGGCATTCTCACATCGCGCGGCGGCATGACCAGCCACGCGGCGGTTGTCGCCCGCGGCATGGGAACGCCTTGCGTCTCCGGCGCCGGCGGTTTGCGCATCGATGCACGCAACGGCACGCTGGTCTCTCTCGGCGCCACGCTGAAGGCCGGCGATGTCATCACGCTCGACGGCTCCACCGGGCAGGTGCTCAAGGGCGCCGTCGCCATGCTTCAGCCCGAACTTTCGGGCGATTTCGGCCTGATCATGGAATGGGCCGACGCCACGCGGCGGATGAAGGTTCGCACCAACGCCGAAACCCCGGCCGACGCCCGCGCCGCGCGCTCCTTTGGCGCTGAAGGCATTGGCCTGTGCCGCACCGAGCACATGTTCTTTGACGGCGACCGCATCACCGCCATGCGCGAGATGATCCTGGCAGGTTCGGAAGGCGGCCGCCGCACCGCACTTGCCAAGCTGTTGCCGATGCAGCGCTCGGATTTCATCGAGCTGTTCGAAATCATGAAGGGCCTGCCGGTCACCATCCGCCTGCTCGATCCGCCGCTGCACGAGTTCCTGCCCAAGACCGACGAAGAGATCGCTGAAGTGGCGGGCGTCATCGGCGTCTCGGTGGAAAAGCTCAGCCAGCGCGTCGACGAGTTGCACGAATTCAACCCGATGCTCGGTCATCGCGGCTGCCGCCTGGCGATCTCCTACCCGGAAATTGCCGAGATGCAGGCGCGCGCCATCTTCGAGGCCGCGGTCGAGGCCGCCAAGTCTACCGGTGCGCCGGTTGTGCCGGAAATCATGGTGCCGCTGGTCGGTCTGCGGGAGGAGCTTGACTTCGTCAAGGCCCGGATCGATGCCGTGGCCCGTGAAGTCATCGGCGAAGCCGGCGTCGACATCACCTATCTCGTCGGAACCATGATCGAGTTGCCGCGCGCCGCCATTCGCGCCCATGCGATCGCGGAAGTGGCGGAGTTCTTCTCCTTCGGCACCAACGACCTGACCCAGACCACCTTCGGCATTTCGCGCGACGATGCTTCCTCCTTCCTGATGACCTACCAGCAGAAAGGCATCATCGAGCAGGATCCCTTCGTCACGCTTGATATCGACGGCGTCGGCGAGCTGGTGCGGATCGCCTCCGACAAGGGCAGGGCGACCCGGCCCGACATCAAGCTCGGCATCTGCGGCGAACATGGCGGCGACCCGGCCTCGGTGAAGTTCTGCGAACAGATCGACCTGGATTACGTCAGCTGCTCGCCCTTCCGCGTGCCGATCGCCCGGCTTGCGGCAGCGCAGGCGGCCATCGAGAAGACACGCAGCTCTTGATGGAGGCGACGGGAGTCGAGCCGCAGCTGCGGTGAAATACCGCTGCTAGGATTCGCGTTCCAAAAAACCTCAGGTTTGAAGAACAATAAACCCGTCGCGGCGGCTGGACTGTAAGTCCGGCCCCTCTCTTCGGTGTCCACGTATTGTATTTTGCAGATACAATTCACGGAGATTGAAGCCATGGACCTCGTCCCTCTGATCGACCTAATCGGCGAGCCGCAGACCGCACTCGTGGGTGGCCTTGTCCTCGGGCTGGCCTTCGGCGTGTTCGCCCAGCGCAGCCGCTACTGCACCCGCTCGGCGGTTCTCTCTGCCATGGGCGAGAGCGATCTCAAGCCGTTTGCCACCTGGGCTGCCGGTTTTGCCGCCGCCATCCTGGCCGTGCAGCTGTTGCTCGGTGCCGGCATGATCGATGTCGACGAGACCCGCTTCTTCTCGACCGCGCAGAGCCTGTCCGGCGCCCTCATTGGCGGCCTGGTGTTCGGCATCGGCATGGTGCTGGCGCGCGGCTGCGTCTCGCGGCTTCTGGTGCTCGGCGCGTCGGGCAACCTGCGCGGCATCTTCTCCATCGCCATCATTGGTGTAACCGCGCTTGCGACCTATAGCGGCGTGCTCGTGCCGTTGCGCGACGGTATCGGCAGCATCTTCAGCACCGCGGCCATCGGTGGCAACGACCTGCTCGTCCACGCGGGTCTCGAACGCTGGGCCGGTATCGCCCTTGGCGGTGTGCTTGCCGTCATTGCGCTTGGCTTTGCATTCAAGTCGAAGCTGTCGGTCTGGCGGCTGTTCGGCGGCATCATGATCGGCCTGACGGTTGCCGCCGGCTGGTATTTCACCTGGCAGCTCTCGACCCAGGTCTTCGAGCCGATCCAGGCCGAAAGCCTGTCCTTCATCCGGCCGCTCGCCACCACCGGCGAGCTGGCGCTGCAAAGCGGCTTTGCCGGGCTCGATCAGGGTGTCCTGATCGGTGCGATCCTGGGGGCGTTCGTGGCTGCCCTGGTGTCTGGCGAGTTCCGTATCTCGACCTTTGCCGAGCCTGGCGTGCCGTCGATCTGGCGCTATGCCGCCGGTTCGGTGCTGATGGGCTTTGGCGGCATCCTCGCCGTTGGCTGCACCATCGGTGCCGGCCTGACAGGCGGTTCGGTGCTGGCAGTCTCGTCGCTCCTTGGTCTGGCCTCAATGATGGCCGGTGCGGCACTGGCTCAGCTGGTGCTGCGTTCGACAGTGCGCCAACAGGCAGGCTCCGCCCAGGTCATTGCGGCGGAGTAATCATGAGGCTTTCTGCCCCGGCTTGGACAGCAAGGCGGGGCAGGGCTGAGAGCCGTCGCCACTCGGCCTGATCCCTGATCGCCACCACCGGGCAATCGATCTCGTAGAGCATCTGCGCCACCAGCGCGCCGGTGGTGATGATGGCATCCTCATCAAGCAGGATGATTGCGGCGGGTGCTGTCCCCAGCCGGATCGCCTCGGCCAGAACCGAAGCGCCGGATGACGAGCCGCGACCCCGCTCCATGCAGAGCACTGCGCCGCTGAGACAGGCGCCGTACTGGGGATGAAAGCGATCGATCAGCTTGCCGCTGGACCTGTCGAAACCGCCCCAGAAACTCAACGGATCATCAAGTTTCAAGACCGGGCCCTCCGCCTTGCCGGCAACCAGGCTGCGCGCGCTCATGCCCTGACCACCCGTCCGGCCTTGGCCGAGACAAGCGTATCGGCAAGTGTGCCGAAGGCCACATCGACCCCGAGATTGCCCGGTGCGTAATAGGCCCATTTGCCGGAATTGGTCATCACTGCGCCCGAGAGATCGCGGATGATCGAGGTGACATAGGTGCAGGTGTCAACCACCACCGTGACGCCTGCACTTTCCAGCCTTTGCGCCCGCCCGTCAGCAACCAGCCGCTCCCATTCGTGTCGCCCGGTATTGACATAGACCGGTACCGCGAAGGGTGCGAGGGCGAGCATCGGCATCAGTCGTTCGAACTCGCTTAGCGAGAAATGTGGTGTCCCAAGCGCCACAGCTGTCAGCCCGGCGCCATCCTTGACCGTGCTGAGACTGGCCAGAATGCCGGAAATCTCCTTTGGTCCTAGCCGCGCCACCACCGGCACGTCTGCCCCGCCCGTCGCTGTCTTGAGGTCAGGCGCCTCGGGGGTGAAGCCGACCGCATGAAACATGGCGACACTGCCCGAGGATGCGGCGGCCGCACCCAGCGCCTTCAGATCATCCTTGCTGGTCGAAGCGGGAAGGCCGGTGATGGCGGCAATGCTATCGCCACACTGCTTGCCGGTGAAAAGCCCTGCGGCCACCGCTATGCCTCCCGCCTGATCCGACCCGGCATCCTCAAGCCCCTGGATTTCAACGATCGCGCGCGCACGGCGGTTCTCGCTGCGGTGCAGCCCGTAATCGGGCACCCGGCCGGTGAGCGCACAGGCGAGATCGATAAAATCCCCGTAGCGGTTGGTCCGCGCACCGATGACCGAATTGGCAAACACGATGGCGTTTGATTCCGCCCATGCAAGCTGATCGCCGAATTTGGGACGTAACAATGTCTGAGAGGGCGCACAGGTGAAGCTCGGGGTGCAGCCCAGTTCGACATGCGCCTGCATCAGCCGCCGGCCGGCGGCACCGAGCTGAGCTTCGCCAATGAAGAGTTCCGGATGAATGAGATCGACAGACCCGACATTGAGCGTGGTCGGAACCTTGACCCGGCCTTTGAGAGCCACGAACCGTTCAACGAAGTCCAGACTTGCCTGGCCGTGATGCAGGCATCCATCGACATGGGCGCCGGCGCAGGTAAGCAATCGCGGCGCGCCGGCCGCTTCGGCGAACTTCAGCACAAGCTGCAGTGCATCCGCAGCGGCGGGACCATGATCGCCGTTGATGATCTCGTGGTCAGTTCTACTCAGCTCCACTGCTCATCCCCGCCGCTTGCATGCCGGGCGAGACTAGCCGCTAAGCCGGGGCGGCGAAAGCTTTGCGGTCAGCGCTCAAAGTTTCTCCAGCACAGACACGAAAGCCCGGGCAAACCGGACAAGGCCTTTGGTCGCGTCATCAGCTTCCGATGTCTCGACGCGGTCGCCATTGGCGCTGAGCAAGACCAGTCCGAAACGCCCGCCATTGTCCCGCGACAGGCAGACAACCGCGATCCGCTGCGCATCTTCGATCAGCCCGGATGCAGGCAGATCAAAAAGGTATTCGCCACCGATTTCCCTGGCTGCTTCACGCACCGCATCGCTGAACCCGCGGGTGGTAATGTCGTTGAGGTCGAGAGCAAGCTCGAGTTCGACCAGATCCAGCGCCAGCGGTGCGGTCTGCTCGGGCGTTCGTTCTTGAGGATGGTGGGAGGAACTGTGCGCCTGAGTGGTTGTTCGCGCAGGCGCAGGCCTGGGTGGGCCCTGCATCGGCATCGAGTGGGTATTCTCCGCCATGGCGGATCTCCTTCGCAAAGTGAAACCTGGCCGGTCTCATCTGCCCCCTAGGACAAACTTTGCCCGCAAGCATGGCTGAAGTGAGGCGCTTGCCGCGACAGCCGTGAAGCGCTAATGAATTCAACCACAACCAGACGCGCATCCCGCGCTCCAAATCTCCCGGAGACCTGGCCGCGCCATGCCCTTCCGACCAGAAAGACCACGTTCCATTGCCGCTGCCTGGTCCCGCAGGCTGGGACGGTTTGCCGTGCTGCTTGCCCTTGTCGCGCTGGCCTTGCACCGGGTGGGCATGCTCGAACTGCCGAACACCGTCGCGGCGGTGTTGCTGGCCACCGTGCTTGCCGCGTTTGTGCTGGGCCTGGCCATCATCGGGTTCTTCATGCTCTGGCATATCGGCGCCAAGGGTGGGCATGCCTCTTTCAGCGGCATGGTCATGGCGCTCATCATCCTGATCCCGGTTGGTCTGGCAGCCAGCCGTTTCGTGCTGCTGCCACGGATTCATGACATTTCGACCGATGTTCAAAACCCGCCCGAATGGCTTGAGGAGCCGGAAATCAAGCCGTCCTGGATACCCCGCTCGGACGGCACCCGCCCGGAAGCGCGCCAGCTACAGATTGAGGCCTATTCCCAGATTACCGGCCGGCGCTACGAAGGCGCGATCGATCGCGTGCTGCTTGCGGTCCAGACCGTGGCTCGCGAGAACAAGTGGGTACAGGTCGCCAATGTCGGGGTCGAGGCGCTGGTCGATGGTCTCGAGCCGAGCTCCGGCGATGCGCAAGGTCGGGAAGAGGCCGGCATCTCCAATGGCGAGGCCGACCCGGCACGCGCACCATTGCCTGCGCCGCGGCCCAACATCGAGGATCTGGCGCTCGCGCCGATGCCGTCCTTTGCTGTGGTTCAGTACCGCACCAGAACCCTTGTTCTCGGAATTCCGCAGGACGTCCTGATCCGCCTCTCGGAAGAGGAGCAAACCACGTTCGTCGACATGCGCGCCGCCACGCGGGATGGCGACCACGATTTCGGAATCAATGCCGATTTGATCCGCGCCTTCCTGCGGGATCTGGATCTGCAGCTTCTCGGCATCGCCGGCGGCTGACCAGTCAGGTGGACAGGTTCAGGCGGGGCGGTATTCGCCCTTGATCGACGGCGGGCCATCGGTGACCACTTCGCCGCGTCCGACCAGATCTTCCAGATGCGCCAGCACCGACAGCGCCGCCGCACCATGCAGCCGCGGATCGGTGTCGCGGTAAATCGCCTTGACCATGTCCGCGATCAGGCGGTCACCCTTCTCGATACGGCCCAGCACTGCGCGTTCACGCATGATCCGGTGGGTTTTCAGCGCGCGCACGAACTGCCGTGGCTTGTGCACCGGTCCGCCGTGACCGGGCAGGTAGAGGCTGTCGTCTCGTGCTGCCAGCATGTCGAGCGAGGCCATGAAATCACTCATCGCGCCATCCGGCGGCGCAATGATCGATGTCGCCCAGGCCATCACGTGGTCGGCGGAAAACACCAGCCCCGTGCCGTTGAGCGCAAAGGCTGCGTGATTGGCGGTGTGGCCGGGCGTGTGCAGGGTTTCGATTGACCAGCCGTCGCCTGACACGACATGCCCGTGAGCTGCCGCGATGTCCGGCACGAAATCCATATCCGCACTTTCCTTCAGCGGATTGACCTCGCCGGTATAAAGTGGCCGGGCAGCGCGATGCGGGCCTTCGGCCACGATGGTCGCCCCGGTTTCGGCCTTCAGCCGCGCAGCCAGTGGCGAGTGATCCCGGTGCGTGTGACTGACGAAGATATGGCTGACCGGACGACCGGCGATCGCAGCCAGCAATGTGCGCCAGTGGCTTTCATTTTCCGGACCGGGATCGATGACCGCAAGCGTGTCGCGTCCGACAATGTAGCTGTTGGTGCCGTGAAAGGTCAGTGGTCCCGCATTGGGTGCTGTCACCCGCAAGATGTCGCTGGCGACGGCTACAGCCTCGCCATGGGCGGGCTCGAAAGTCTTGTCAAACTGCGGTTCGGTCACACGTGTCTCCGGTTTCCGGTTCAGCGCGATGCATAGCACCGGGGCAGGGCGCCGGCCAATGTGTGGACGGTCATGGATTTGCGCCGGACTGTCTTGCTGTCGGGCGGCTAAGTCAATATACCGATTTGAACGAGCGGCCGCTTTGGCCAGCTCTTGCGAAATTTCTGGAGACCGATCCATGGCTACTGTTCCTGCCCGTTCCTTCGTCCAATCCATGGCGCCTGAAGGTGCCGCCGCCCGTTACGCCACCTATGGCGCTCTCGTGCTTTTCGGCAGCATGCTGATCGCCGTCGCCGGCAAGATCACCGTGCCGTTCTGGCCGGTTCCGGCAACGCTGCAGACGCTGGCCATCTTTGTCATTGCTGCCACCTTCGGCCGCAAGCTGGCGCTGGCCACCCTGGCAGCCTACCTGGTTGAAGGTGCCGCCGGCCTCCCGGTCTTCACCAATGGCGGCGGTCTGGCCTATTTTGCAGGCCCCACAACCGGCTATCTCGCAGGCTTCGTCGTCGCCGCCGGCCTGACCGGCTGGGCCGCGGACCGCGGACTTGACCGCAACGCCTTCAAGCTGTTTGCCGTCAACCTCCTCGGCACTGCCATCATCCTGCTGCTCGGTGCAGCCTGGATCGCGATGGTTTTCGGTCCCGAGAAGGCACTGGCCTGGGGCGTTGGCCCGTTCATCGCAACCGACGTGATCAAGGCGGCTCTGGCAGCTGCAGTGGTTCCGGCCGGCTGGCAGATCGCCAACCTGTTCCGCCGCTGAACCCGGACATTTGCGTGAATGCCTGAAACGGCCTTCGCAGCAACACTTCGAAACCCGCATCGTCAACGGACCGTGCGGGTTTCTTTTTGCGGTGGAAAATCCTCGAACCGGGATACTTTCGGCGCTTGTGATCAGCCGCGTCTTTTGCTATCCCCGCGATGCTTCCGGGCATTACCGGTTCGCGCCGGGCTTATGAATTGCCTGCCCGGTTGAAATGTTGGGGTATAGCCAAGCGGTAAGGCAGCGGTTTTTGGTATCGCCATCCCTGGTTCGAATCCAGGTACCCCAGCCACTCTCCCAATGCTGTTGAGCACTGCCGACCCGATTCGCCCTTGCGCGGAGCGGCGCACTTTCAAGGAATTGACATGATTGATCTGAACAGCTTCGGCGACCTCTCGGCACTGGATCTGGGCGAATTCGCGCCCAAGCCAACCACCTTCACCGATGGCCAGGTCGAGGCTGCCAAACAGCTCTGGGCGTCTGAAAACGGCGTCACCAAGGTCGGCGTGTGGGAATGCACGCCGGGGCGTTTCTCCGCTGACCGGACCAAGTCCTCGGAAATCTGCCATATCCTTTCAGGCTCGGCCACGGTCGTGGGTAAGCACGGCGGTAACGAGCGCAAGATCGGCCCCGGCGACATTCTCGTCCTGCCGCTCGGCTGGGAAGGCGAATGGACCATCCACGAACAGGTGCGCAAGACCTACGTCCTGACCAGCGCATCTTGACGCAGGCCCGCTGACAGGCTTGCAGGCATTGCCTGCGGCCTGTAATCCTCGACCAGTCGCATGACGGGCGAGGAACATGGTCGGGACACGGCGTTTGATGAGCAGATCGGGACTGGTGCGCATGCTTTGCGCGCTGTCGCTGCTGCTTGTCGCCTTTGCCCACAAGCCGCTTGTCACCTCTGCCGCAGCCTCCGGCTATGCCGGCGTCGACATTGCCGACTATGTGCTGCCGGACGGGACGCTCCCCGATCTCTGCCTCGGCGGCGAAGCAGACGGTCACCATTCGGGACCCACGCATTGCGAAGCCTGCCGGATATTCACCTCGGTCGATGTTCCGTCCCCGGTTGACGGTTTTGTCGTCAATCTCCTGAGCCCGGCTCAGCACATGACGTCCTGGCGGAACGACCGCCTCGTGCGCTCGATCCTGCGCCCCGACGCCTCGCCTCGCGGGCCTCCTCTCTCTCACGCCTGATTGCCGTTCGATTGCCGGGTTCCGCGTCTGCCGCGGGGTTGCCCGGGACCGAACGCATGTGGGCGCACTCCAGATCAATCCCTTTTATCTGAAGCCTGTTCCGCGTCGCACGACGTGTCCCGGCTGTCACCGATTCCCGCGCTCTGCGTGGTGCATTCATCAGAAAGTCAAAACCCATGAAACGCTTTGCCATTGTCCTATCCGCAGCCATTCTCGGCCTGTCGTCGGCTGTTGCCTCGGCCCATGATTACAAGCTCGGCTCGCTCGAAATCGAACACCCCTTTGCCCGCGCCACACCGCCCAATGCTCCTGTGTCTGGCGGTTACATGACCATTCAAAACAACGGTAAAACTGCCGACCGGCTGATCTCCGGCGCGGCCGATTTTGCCGATCGCGTTGAAATCCATGAGATGAAAATGGAAGGCGACGTGATGAAGATGCGCCAGCTCGCCGATGGTCTTGAAATCCCGGCCGGTGGTGAAGTCGACCTCAAGCCCGGCGGCTACCACATCATGTTCATCGGTATCGACAGCCAGTTCAAGGACGGGGAAACCCGCTCTGCCACGCTGACCTTCGAGAAGGCCGGCAGCATCGACATCGATTTCAAGGTGCAGGACATGCGCGCGATGCAGGGCCACATGAAGAAGGATGACGATGAAGCCATGGACCATGAAAAGACGGGCCATGGAAAGATGGAGCACGGCGAGATGGAGCATGGAGAAATGGATCACGGCAAGATGAAGCAGGATGACTAGGCCATGTCGAACTCTGGCTCAAACAGGGCAATGAAAACCGGGATCGGGGCGGCGCTTGCCGTCCTTTTCCTGCTCCTTGTCGGTTTTCTCGGCTGGCAGTACTCGGTCCGGGGCACCGACCAGTCGCTCACCGCTGCCCTCAAGCTCGGAACCGATTTCACGCTTGTCGACCACAATGGCAATCCGATCACCGAGGCAGCCTTTGCCGGGCGGCCGACCATGGTGTTCTTCGGCTTCACCCATTGTCCCGAGGTCTGCCCGACCACGCTTTACGAAATGGCGGGCTGGTTCGAGGCGCTGGGCGATGAAGGCCGCGACCTGCAAGCCTTCTTCATTTCGGTCGATCCGGAACGCGACACGCCCGAGATCATGAAGAACTACGCCGAAGCCATGACCGACAGGGTTACCGGCATCACCGGTGATCCGGACGAGATCGCAAAGGTCATCGCGGCCTGGCATGTCTACGCGGCAAAAATCCCCACTGACGACGGGGATTACACCATGGACCACACCGCTTCGGTGTTTCTCATGGATGAGAATGGCGCGTTTAAAGGCACCATCGCCTATGGCGAGAATCCCGAGACGGCCATCGCCAAGCTGAAGCGTCTGGTTGGATAGATTCAGTCAGCCGCCTCGCGGTCGGCGATCAGGCTGCCGTCTTCCAGTGCGTCGCCGGGATACAAGAGCACCTGATCGCCATCGCTCAGGCCGGACAGGATCTCGGCCCGCCGGTCGGTCATGTGGCCAATCTCGACCGGCGTGACCCGTGCTCTTCCATCGACCATCCTGAAAACCGCCCAGTCACCGCCATTGCGATAGAGCGAACTGACAGGAACCTGCGTAACCGCGTCAGACGACCAGATGATCAGGTTGGCGATGACCCGGAAGCCATGTCCGAGATCGGCCGGCGGCGAGTCCTTCAGCGCGATGATGGCATTGACCCGCTGTTCAGCGATGCCGAGCGCCGAAACTTTCGTGAAGCCTGAGGGCTCAATCCGTTCGACAGTGGCAGCAAGCGCATTCGGGCCGCCCCAGTCGGTGATCTCCACCTGGCTGCCGGGACGGACCCGAACAGCGTCGGCCGACAATACATCGACGGTGATTTCAAGATCCGAGGGATCGCCGACCTCCGCAATCAGCTGACCGACTGCGGCCGGCTGCTCGCTCTTGGCGTTGAGCGACAGGATGATGCCGTCAATCGGCGAGACGATATTGACGCAGCATTCGCCATTTCCCGAATCCGGATTGGTTTGCCCGGGCTGGGCCAGCCGTGCCTGGGCACTGGCAAGTTCCGCCTGCCGCAGCTTGATCATCGCTTCCGCGGAACTGACCTGGGCTTCGGCAAGGTCGAGCTCGCCCTCGATCTTTTCCAGCTGGCTTTGCGAGACAATGTTGGTCGCGGCAAGCTTGATGGCCCGGTCGTGGCTGGCGCGCGCCAGCACCTGCGCCGTACGGGCGCGGGTGAGTTCCACTTCGGCGACCGCAACGCTGGAGCGGGCGGCATCGATCGCCGCCATCAGTTCGGTGCGTGTGCGGGTGTCGAGAAACGGCGGGTCGAGCGGATGAATGGCGGCGATG
>TARA_R110002012_G_scaffold57068_1_pt1 | contig 71559 bp, 45 predicted proteins | sample TARA_R110002012 | Tara Oceans TARA_R110002012 (sample SAMEA4396515) | marine metagenome | biome: Westerlies Biome; feature: [DCM] deep chlorophyll maximum layer (ENVO:01000326); material: water (ENVO:00002006), including particulate matter (ENVO:01000060) such as... | depth 40 m
AAAATTTATGAGAAAAAATTTGTTTTAACCATAGGATACAGACAGGCCCGAAAGGCATTGAAAGGACCCTTATTTTAGATTTCGACGCCCGCCTGCGGCAGGCAGGTTTTAATCTCGATTATCGAGTAAAAGTGTATTCCATCTAATTAGTATTATTCTTTCATTATAAATAAATTGGCCTTCATTTAAATTTAGTCCGCCATTAAACTCACCTTGAAATGTCCACTTTTTTCAGTGCTGTCCTTAAAGGTAACCCTATAGCCATAACCTGGAATAGAAGTACCATCGGCAATCTTTTGTGTCACTGGGCCCAAATTGGCCAGCACTTCGGTACCGCTTGAAAAATAACTCCTCTGCACCTTATAATCGGCACTTAAATATTCATGGGTCAGTAACTCTGAAAAGAAGGTTTCCCTATGCACAGGACTCACTAGTTCATTGGCCATTTTTATCATGGGGCGCATCCCTTCAAACTCATAAGGGGCAAAAAATATAGTAGTCCCTCTACCAAAGAGCATACTTCTCAAGGCCTTGATCCTAAAATCGCCATTGGCAGTAACCTCATTGTCCGGATCCTGTATTTTGCCAAAATTGGCTATTGCATCGTGATACACTAAATTGAAAAGGGGCGCATGGTGAGAAATAACCGACAAGGGGCGATCTTCGAGATAGGTCATGCCCTCGAACATATCAAAATAAGGGATCCATTGCTCCTGCCCATGTTCTGTTCCGTTTACAAGATTTAAGGAATCTATGTATTTTGCCAAGGCATGGCGGCCTTCCTTTCCGGATTCGCGATAAGCTGCAAAGGTAATATCAGTAATATCGGCTTGCAGGCCCAGCGCTGCAATTTCCTTTTCAATACTTTTTTTAGCAAGACCCAACTGAAATTTGGGATCTACACGTGCCCATCGGCTGCCTGTATTTTCCAATTTGCCATCGGCGTCGCGCACCATAAGGTCTGTAGTAAAATTCGGATCATTTTCCAGCATAGGTGAATAGGCATGATAGGAAGAATATAAATATCCGTATTTTTTGGTGAGATCCACGGCAGCTTTGAGTTTTGATATCCCGCCAAGGTCTTCATTGATAGGCCAGTTGTTGGGCACAAAATTGGAGAAGGTTCCCCAGGCGTGAAAGAAGGCGTTGCCTACCTTTAATTCATCGTGCACCACCCGAATCATATCGGTTAACTGATCGAACGTAAATGCCATTCCAGGCATGTTTACATAATGGGGATATCCTCCATAAACTCCAAAATATATAGCCCCAGGCAGTTTGTTCACATTCGGATTTCTGGCTGCCTTATCCTTTAACGACACAAAATAGCCCTTTTTGATAGCTTCCTTTTTATAGGTTTTGGCCATATCTACATAATTGCCTCCAGGAAGGAAGTGATAGCTGATTGCCATTTTACCAACTTCCCCTTCAAATTTCCAGATAGGATCCAAGAAAACGATCCTCTGGTAGGGAGACATCTGGCCTTTTGAATTAAACAAATATTGTCCATTATTATTAATATTGTACTGCATCTCAGGTCTTGAGCCTTCTTCCAAAATACCCACTACAGCCGATTTTTCATTATAAGTTCCCCACCAAGGCATAGTTAAACCCGTACCATTATTGAACAATTCCAAGGAGCCAACGGATTTATTGTTATAGGTAGCATCATCCCACTTGCAAAAGCGTCCACCGTTCATGGGAAAGATATAAGATGGACAAATAATCCCCTGTTTCTGCGGTATTACGGCGGCTCCTTTATCCTCATCTGTCTTAAGGCTAAACTGTCTTGATGGATAGCGCAAGTCCAAAAGCCTAAAACTCCCCTGATTATATTCGTTAACAAGAACGTCCAATTTTGCCGCATTTTCGGAGAGCGTTAATTGGGACCCAATGATTACCCCTGTGGCAACCGATCCATCTTCCAGTACCGGATCTATAAATCGTATGATCACAGTGGCGGCATCTTTTCCGACCACTTCAATTTTTTTACTTTTAGATAGATTTACCGTCTGTTTTTTACCCTTGCTATCGGATAATGTAAGAAGGCCAGCGGCATTTTCCCAAGGATCCGATCCCCATATTTGACCCGATTTTTTTTCTACTACGGTAAAACATCCGCTAAGTTTATCCACGGACACTTTTATAGCGTCATTTTCCAATATGATCGGATCCACATTAAAATTATCGATGACGACATTGCTTTCATTTGCGGAACCCGAAAAAGATACCAGATAGAAGATTACCAACAATCCACTTATAGACTTTAAATTCATCATTATATTTTCGCTTTAAAAATTAGTTAATTGTCCCCGGTATGGAACTACCCTTAAATGTTATTACTTCAAATTGCTTAATTATTGATTTTAAAACCCTGTCGCCTCTGCCTTTACCTTAGTAAAATGCTCTGCGAGCCCTTCAAAATTTCTTTCCTCTATCAACTTTTTATTGAAGAGTGAACTACCCATACCTACGCCGACCGCTCCGGCCTCAAAAAAAGATTTGATATTATCCAAAGAAACCCCTCCAGTAGGTAAAAGTTTAATTTCGTTTAGCGGAGCGGATATGTCCTTTATAAATTGAACCCCAAGCTGAGTAGCAGGAAATATTTTTACGGCCGACGCTCCAAGGCTCCAAGCCCTGTATATTTCTGTGGGGGAATAAGCTCCAGGAAAAATTGGAATCTTGTCAGCTACAGCGTTTTTAATAACGGCCTCATCAAGTATTGGTGTAACTATAAACTGTGACCCGGCCTCAATGGCCTTAATATAATCTTCCATATTGCAGACTGTACCTGCTCCCACATTGAGGTTCTGAAATTCACTTCTTAGATTAGAAATCATCTCGATAGCTCCTGGGGTATTCATGGTTATTTCGATGGTGTGTAAACCCGCCCTGAGATAGACAGTGGCAATATCCCGCATGACCTCCATGGATACCCCCCTTACAATACCCACAATAGGAGCCGTTTTATAAAGTTCCCAAGAAAATGATTTTTTATTTGACATGCTTTTCTATTATTTTTCGCTGACCGGCCAAAAGGGCCGTTTCTATGTATTGTGGATCAAAACAAACGATACGCTCTAATGGGAGGAAGCATTTCAGTGCCAATTGATACAATTCGTTCTGTATTCCGGTTACCGCCAAGTATACCGTTTCGCTTGTATCTTTCAAAGAGGACAACTCCGCACCGATCAATAATCCAGATAGAAAATAATGGTTCTCTATACTGGTGTTTTTATGAATAAGACTATTGGCCCTGATAGAGAAAAGAGAGGCCATCAGCTGATTGGCAACACCTTTTTTAACACCTTCTACAAAGATTTCCTTAAACACAGGATTCCATTCCACCTCTTCCAAGGAAGCGGATAATATACTTTGCTTCCTCAGAATATCAAATAATTCACCCGTCATATAAGTGGTAAAATCTATGTAACGCCCTGTATCAAAATAGATATGTTTAGAATGGGTCCCGGGCAATAACAGAATTCCCTTTCCCTGTTTTGGCAGGTAATCTGAAAGTCCAATCGCCTGAATTTCTTCACCCCGCATTACGTCATTTTCTGTACTGGCTCCTGAAATTAATAGTAGTTCCAAATTCTTGCCCATAGGAATCCAACTACTGATCAGATCTTCCCCACTAAATGCAATAGGAAATTTACAATACTCCATTTCTTGCATTCCTATGGAGGATGACAACATTCCTGAAGCTACCAAACAGCAGTTATCTACTCCCTTTAGATCTAGCTTATCTATCTGTGCCAACAAATAATTGCTAAAAAAATCCTGTTGACCACGTTCACTTTGCTGTTTAAAAAGTGCGTGGCACTTCTTAATGCCTACATCTGTCTTATATTCGGAAATCACTTTCAGGGAATGGATGTCCACCAATCTGAGCCTAAAATTGGAGGTACCCCAATCACAACTTATAAATTTTTCCGGTAGCTTCATGTCTGTTACAAAGCTTTAGTCACTCTTTTCTTAATAAGATAATCGTCCAGGGCATAGGTAGAACAATCCACCCCAATCCCACTATTTTTTATTCCCCCATGTGGAAGGTAAATATCAAATTTAAGTCCATTAAGATGCACTTCCCCAAATTCCAATTTTTCAGAAAAATACGCCAGTATTTTTTCATCCTTGGAATATACGTAAGAAGCAAGTCCGGCATTGGTGTTGTTGGCCAACTCAAGGACTTCTTCCTGTGTTCCAAAGGGAACTATAATGGCTACCGGTCCAAATATTTCTTGTTGTAGAATCCCAGCTTTTTTGTTGTTGAGACGAATTACAGTAGGCTGAAAATAGTAACCGGCACCTTCTATGGGCTTGCCTCCATATCGCAATTCACCGCCATGCTTTAGGGCATTCTGAACTATGCCATGAACTTTTTCAACAGAACGCAAATTGGTCAAGGGCCCCATATCAGGCTTATTTTCCCTACCAAAACCTATCTTGGCTTTTTTAAATTTAGCAATGATTCCCTCCGTAAACCTATCAATTACCGATTCATGGACGAAGAATCGGTTAGGTGCTACACATATCTGACCGGAATTACCGGTTTTCAAAGCAGCCCCATGTGTCATGGCCAATTCTAGATCGGCATCGGGAAAAACAATAAACGGGGCATTACCGCCACATTCCATGCTATATCTCTTAATGGAGGTTTTACTGCTCTGTTCAATAAGTTTCTGTGCCGTTTCAGTAGACCCGATCATAGTTATCAATCTGGGGATTTTACTTTCACAAAGCGGAATACCTACATTATCAAGGTCACCACAGATAACCGTAATTACTCCTTTGGGGAATTTGATTTCCTCACAGATCTCACCTATAATGTAGGCAGACAGCGGGGAAAATTCAGATGGTTTCAATATTATACTACAACCGGCCGCCAAAGCAGGACCTAACTTAAATCCAAGGTTCAGAAGAGGAAAATTATAGGCCAGAAAGGCAACAACTACCCCTAAAGGCTGGGAAACGATTCGATGTTCATGGGTGCCTTCCCTATCATCAATGATAATATCATGGCGTTTTTTTATTTCCTCGGAATAGAATTGCAATGAATTTGTGATACTTGTAAGGTCTTCCTCGCTGCCTTCCCAAGTCTTGCCCATTTCGTACATAATACTTTCGCGCAGCAGATCACCATTTTCCAAAATTTTTAATCTTAGTTTTCCTATCCATTGAAGTCGTTCTTCCAATGACAATTTCGACCAGGCTTCAAAACCTTTACTAGCAGATTCCAGGGCCAGTTCCGTATCCTTCCTATCGGCCCAGGCAATACTTGCTATCGGCTTTTCATCTGCGGGACATATCACATCAAAAGTTCTACCTCCGGATGCCTCTATTAGTTGTCCATCGACAAATAATTTCCTATGCCCGAATTTTAAAGACTGTTTTATCATAATCCGTTTCTTTATCCAAATATTTTTCCAATGCATCCAAATCCACTTCTACACCCAATCCTGGCAATTGGGGCACATATAATAGTCCATCATTTAATTGGATTTGATGTTGGGTAACCTCATCCCGTAAGGCATTTTCCGTCCTATCCAACTCCATGGTTGGCAGATCGCTGTACATTCTACCAGGGTTCTGATCCAAGTTGGCTACGAGATGGACTGCCGCACTAATGGCTATCCAGGTACCCCATGTATGCGGTACCACATCTTTGTTGTAGGTCTGGGCCAAAACAGCAATTCTTTTGGCTTCCGTTAACCCACCGGCAGCACAAATATCTGGTTGTGCAATATCGATACACTCTTTTTCCAACAAGCGCCTAAAGCCAAATTTTAGATATTCACATTCGCCACCGGCTATTGGAATGGAAGTATTCTCCCTAAGCCTGCGATAACCTTCATAATCCTCAGGGGAAACGGGTTCTTCAAACCAGGAAATATCATATTTCTCCACTTTTCTAGCCAGTTCTATGGCCTCTTTATAACTGTAGGCATGATTGGAATCGATCATCAATTTCATATCTGGACCTATAGCTTTACGGATGGCTGCCACAAATTCCACATCCTTTTCTATTCCAAGTCCCACCTTCATCTTGGTTGCCTTAAATCCTTGGGATTTATACATTAAAGCCTCTTCCACCAATTTCTCCATCAAATTACCCACTCGTGTGAAATATAGACCTGTAGCGTAAGGCTGAATCACCGGATTTTTTATACCTCCGAGCAAGACCGATACCGGTTGGTTAAAAATCTTTCCTTTAATGTCCCACAAGGCCACATCAATAGCACTTATGGCCGCCTGTAAACTACCACTTCGGGCATAATCCATGGAGCGCCGATACATTTCCTGCCATAGCACCTCATTTTCCAGGGCATTCTTACCCAGCAAAAATGGTCTAAAAAAATCGATCCCTGATTTAATTACATTGGCAGGGCCATAACCTTCTCCCCAACCATATGTGCCATCCTCCAATGTTACCCGTACAATACAGATTTTCCTAGTATCGTACTGCCATTGTGAAAAATAGAAGGGAGTATCCAGTTTATGGGTAATCACAAAGGGTTCTATCTTGCTTATCTTCATATCTAATTTCTTAAAATTCCACGTTTGTAAATTTGATCCTAGTCCTAGTAATTTGCATACCCTAATATGCAAATGGCCACTATTAAGACGAATAGTCCTCCCAACAAAACCTTAAAAGATTTTCCTGAATCCTTCCACTCACCAGCCCTGTAGCCCCATATATTACTAATAATCAGTGCTAGGCCCAACAAAATTGGCCAACCGATTACCGGACCTAAATTGCCCATCAAAGCTGCTCCCTGCCCGTACACCCCTAAAGCGGCGAACCAGAAAATTCCCGCCAAAACAGCCCAACGATAAGCTTTTTTGCTATTGGCCACCTTGAAGGAACTCCATGAATTGTTCCTGGACAATCGATAAATAGCGTAGCCCCCATTCATTGCAAATGCACCTAGAAGAACTACTACCCAAGAGGCCAAGCTAGCATTTTGCGTACCTACACCAAATTCATTAACCGCAGTTTGGGCCACTGGTGCGGCATTGGCAAAACCTATATTTAGAAAAGCAGAAAGGACTCCGGAGGCCACAGCGATCAGCACTCCCATTCTTATTGCTTTATCCGAAGATGCGGCTCCTGCCTTTAACTTGTCCCTTTGAACCCCGGCAACAGCTGTTATGGCCACACCGACCAACAGCAATGCCACTCCTATAAGAATAATTGGAAATGAAGGCTGTGATAAAGCGCCTTCTATCTGGAACAGGGGAATTATAGATCCCATAGATGCGGCTAGACCCATTACTATTCCGTAAGTAATTGATATTCCCGTTTTTTCCACGCTAACACCAAAAAGAATACCTCCCACTCCCCAAAGGAAACCATAAAATGCAGCCAACCACAAGGTATTACTATCGGTTTGGGATATAACCCCTACCAAATCCGGAATTGCAATAAATGCCCACACCACTGGAACCAAGATCATCGCCACAAAGGCATGTATCAGCCACCAGGCCTCCCATTTCAGGGGAGCCATACATTTCATCCCCAATCCAAAAGTTCCCTGAAAAAAACTCGCAAAAATAACCAGCGTAATTGCTAAAAAATAGTTATCCATTATTTATTGTTTTTTAATATAAGTAAGCATACAGGACCCATCAGATTTCCTTCCTTACAAAGGAAATTTAATAAGTAACCAAGGTGTAAATGGATTTTACCCCAGACTTACATTATTTTAACATGTATAAAGCCAATTCCTTTTCGGGTTGCAAACAAAAAGTAAATCTTTAAAGATGAACTTATGGGCCAATGATTAAGCAGTAGAAAATTACTTGCCCCATTAAAAAGTAATCGAAAATAGTCTTGATTATAGACCCCAAATACCCTTTGTAAAAAGGTGAAGTAATTGCCAAATTGTCCTAAATCAAATCCTAACATTTCCAATCTTCACCTATGCGGATCCTTTCAGTAAATAAATAACAAGTATCAAAAGGCCACCACTAAAAGAAACTACAGCGGATAAAAGACTAAAAGTTTTAAGAAGTCTTGAAACGGAAAAATCATGTACTTCCTTGAACAGCCAGAAAAAACTGCTGTTCACATGAATAACTCCCAAAGAACCGGCACCAATGGCGGCTGCAGTAAATTCTGGATTTAATGTGCCATTGGAGACCAAGGGAGCTATAATTGAGGCAGAGGTTATAAGCGACACCGTAATAGATCCAGTGACCGTAGTAAACAGAAAGCTCAGAAGAAAAGGAATAACAATACCCATAGCGGCTATGCCACCTGAATCCGAAAAAAGTGAGCTAACAATTTCTGTATCCTTAATAACTTGACCAAATGCGCCACCCGTTCCTGTAATCAATATTACTATGGCCGACTTTGCTCCCGAGGTTTGAAAATATTTATTTAAGGTCACTGAAAAATCCCTGGTATCCAATAAGGGAAGAGCAAAAGCAACCCCGATCATCAATGCCCAAACAGGATTTTTAATAAAGGCAATAAGGGGATTGTCACCAGGAAAAATGGTTCCAATAGACATTAACAATAAGGGCACCAAAAGAGCAGCGAAAGGCAGTACCCTTTTATACCCCTGTAATTCCTTTTTAACCGGAGTATCGATATTTTGTTGGGCAAAGCTTTCTGTTTTTAGATTTTTCTTACTGAACCATATCCAAATCATCCCTCCCCCAATAGCCCCAACGGCTACCAACACATTTAATGGAATTATATCCCCTATACTCATCTCCAATATGGCGGCTACTGCCAAGGGGCCAGGAGTGGGTGGAATCAAGGCATGGGCCACAGTCAAGCTCATGGCTAGGGAAAGTCCCAAAACCAAAACCGAATGCCCAGATTTTCTGGACAACACCAGAATTGTGGGCAGAAGGGTCAGATAGGCCACATCCATAAATACCGGAATTCCTATTAGAAATCCAATTACAGCCATACTAAGGGGCAAATATTTTACTCCAAATAGGTTAATAATACTATCGGCTATCAAATCGGCGCCTCCAGTTTCCGCTAAAATTTCACCCAATAAGGTGCCAAAAAGAATTATAAGACCGATCCATTTTAGGGTATTTCCGAATCCGTTCAATAAACTATCCGTAACCACAGCCACAGAACTGCCGGTAGCCAATCCCAATATAAGTCCAGAAATAAGCAATGCCGGAATAGGGTGCACCTTGAAAACTGTAACTGCTAAGATTAACAACACTATACAAAACAACAATACAAATAGACTGGTCATGGGCAAGTTGGTTTAGAAGATATTCTGCTTTTCATATAATTAGGATCCAAAACAATTGGTTTTTTTTGGATATAAATCTTCCTTACTTACAAACCTAACTAAATAACCTAGGTAATAATATGTCCTTATTACCTTCTACTAGCATTATTATACCCTATGCGAAAAATCATTGTTTGGGTGGCCCTCACGATTACCTTAGCTACCTATAATACGCCGTTAAGGATATCTATAAAACTATACAGCTTCCATCCTTTCGTTGTACTTCTCCATGTATTCTGAAGGTGTAATATTCATAAGCGCTTTGAACTGCCTATTAAAATTAGTAAGCGTATTAAAACCTGATTGGTAACAAACAGTTGCTATCTGCAATTCGCCCTCAATCAAAAGTTTACAGGCATGCCTTAGTCTTATCTCATTCAAGTACTGCGTAAATGACTTATGTGTTCTCTTTTTAAAGTAACGACAAAAAGCATTCGGGGTCATGTAGGCTATAGAAGCCACTTCATCCAACTCTATTTTATTTTCAAAATTTTCATTGAGATATGAAACTACCCGTGCCATCCTATCCTTTTCATTCTGATTAAAGGTATTGGTGATGGCCTCTAGACAAAGTGTCTTATAGTTTTCACTAATAGAAAGTATATCCAATATTTTCAACAGGCCTATAATACTCGAAAGGCCCTGGCTCCCGACTAAACCAAGAATATAATTATGCACTAAATAAGTAGCTGCCTTAGAAAATTTTATGCCTTTGTTTGCTATTTGAAAAAGTGACTGTAATTTCTTGGCTTCAGTAAGGTCCGAAAAGCCTGTACCCATAAAATCAGGTTCAAATTTGATAACAACAAGGTCAACCGCCTCATCCTCCAATTTATCCGCATAATATTCCCTGTCATTTCTAAAAAGATGTGGAACATTACTTCCTATTAAGTATAACTCGCCAGGACCAAAATTACCTATGGAATTCCCCACATAACGGGTACCTGTACTCTTTATAAAATAAATAAGCTCCAATTCCTTATGAAAGTGCCAATCTTGCTCTATGCACGGCATGCGATCCTGTCTTGCCAAGAAAGAATTCTCCGGTCTTTTCTCGGTCTGCTTGTATGTTAATTTCATCTCTTATTTCTTTTACATTTGCCCAAATATCCACGCTACCCAAACGACATGTTATAAGTCCCATTTTATACCATAGACTTCCATAGTCTAACATCGCTCGCGCATAAAGGTAGTAAATTACCCCATTTTAAATACAATTATAAACTTTTTTGACAAAATAGTTGTAATGCTATTGAATTTTAGAAAAAATCATGTTGAAATATAAGCCCTTAGTTCCTAAAAGGATTACGGATTTAAGGAGAATTAACAGCACAGTAATCTGTGCACCTATAAAAAATTTCTTGATAACTGGATGATTGCTATGGTAGTCCCAAAAGGATTAAAACCTTTGGGCATATGATTTGGAGTCGTTAGATGCAATATTCCAATGTACCTAAACACAATTATATATTATTTTATTACCAAAAATGCCGGTATTGAAGAACACTTTTCCGACTATACCCTCGGCCATTCCTGGGCCACAATAGGCATTGCCATTAGGCCGAGATTTAATTAGGGTTTCTTATTGTGATGAAATAAAGATTAGCTTGCAATTACTCAATTTTGCAGCTATTATCATCATACTCTAATATGATATGAATAAAAATATTATGATTTAGGAAGGGAAGATGGTATAGCATACCGACTAACTATTATAATTATCTTTGACATCCAAAGCTTTTTTAATGATTCGGTCAACAGTCCAAGATAAAGATAGCCACATACTCTAAACCATCTGTTGGTCAAAAAACATTAATGATTGTTCCACATGCTTTTGCCAATAGGACCATTCATGTCCACCTTCAAATTCTTCATAAACATGGGGTATATTGAGGGCTGAAAGCTCCTGGTGCAATGTTCTATTGGCTTCCAATAGATTGTCCTTTACCCCACAGTCGAACCGAAGGGCAGGCAGATCAGCTGTTTGTTTACGAATAATATCGATGACGTTTTTCTCAGAATCCAAAATACCATATTGTTCCAGTGGTTCCTCTACAAATTGGGCCATTTGTTCAAATTTGGTAATGGCGCTATGTGCCGAAATGGCCTTGAACTTACTGGGATATTTGGCTCCCAACATCATTGCCCCATAGCCACCCATGGAGAGTCCGCCTATACACAATGGCGATTTGTCACTGGCAGCATCCAAGTTCTCCGTTATGGCATTCGGAACATCGGAAACGATCCATTGGGCAAAGTCTTTTTCATTATGTGATAAATAGCCGGAACCATCGCCCCACAATCCGTCCGAAGGCATGGCAATAATGGCGGGACGAATATCGCCCTTATCCATTAATCGTTTGGCGCAGATATGGGCTCCACCCTTCATAGCCCATGCCCAAGAACTGCCATACACCCCGTGCAATAAGATATAAATGGGAAGATCGGTCAGCGTTTCCGCTTCCTTTGGGATATAAAGGCAGATATCTCCCCTACCCTTTAGGTTCTCGGTTTTAACGGTTAGAAACCGAAGGCCTGCATTTTCGTAGGCCTTGTCCGAAAGTTCAATTGTTCTAAAACTGCTCATGGATTCCTTTAATTGAAAACAATAACTCCTTTGGCATTCTTTCCTTGAAGCATATCGTCCAAAGCCTGTTGTAAATTTTCAAGTTGATATTCGCGGGTTATCATTTCATCCAATTTTAGGTCCCCTTTTCTATAAAGTTGCATCAATTTTGGAAAATCAATCCCAGGCCTACATTTTCCATAAAGGGGATTGATATAAATCTTATCCCATTCAAACAACCTCATATCTACTGTAATTTTCTCTTCAATACCGCTTACCTGAACCGCGGTTCCTGCGTTCCTGATCATCGCCAAGGGAGCTGCACCCAAAGCCGGAATTGCAGTACATTCAAAGGCGTAGTCCGCTCCCCGTCCACCAAAAAGCTGCTTTACTTTTATGGCAACTTGGGATAAATCGGAATCGGTCCTATCTGCTAAAATAACATCCGTCGCACCAAATTGCTTGGCCAATTCCAATTTCTTCGGATTAATATCTACCGCCACAATTCTCCCTGCCCCAGAAATTTCACTGGCATTGATGACATTCAGGCCAACACCTCCGCAGCCTAAAACGACCACCGAACTACCGGCTTTGAGTTGGGCGGCATTGACTACAGATCCGTAACCCGTCATTACTCCGCAACTGATAATACTTGCTGCGGAAAAATTGAGGTTGTCCTGATCTACCTTTACCAAAGCGGATTCTTTTACCAAGGCATACTCACTTAGGGTCCCCAGATTAAAGGAACGCTCAATTGGCTTGTTTTGCCAATGGGTACCTTCCAAATGGGCATGCCCGGGGGTATAGCCATTTCCACCCGCTACAACCGGGGAGTTGTTCTCGCAGATATGCTGATTGCCTTCCTGACATTGGAAACAGGTCATACATGGGGTTGCCCAATTCAAAATTACCTGATCTCCCTTCTTTAGGTTTTTTACAGCTGCCCCAACTTTCTCTACTATACCGGCACCTTCGTGACCCATAAGAACCGGCTTTCCCCAATTAAGGGAATCATAGTCGGTATGGCAAAGTCCGGCCGCTTTCATCTTTACCAGGACCTCATTTTCCAAAGGATCACTCACGGTAACCCGATCTATAATAAAACTTCCATCACCTGTGGCAATGGCACTTTTTGAAATTATGGACATTAAATTTGTTTTTATTTTGGGAGCAGTTGTATTCAATTAATCGGCCAAAAGGTTGGCCGGTTTAAATTCCAATCCCAAGTCTATTAATTTTAATGGATCTATTCGTTCCCCGCTTTTAATAAATTTAGTCCCATAAACATAGGCTTTGGCATTATTCACTGCATCAACTGCCAGCAGGCTGCCCTCTTTAAAATACCATACCGAAAAACTTTTATTGTCATTGGACTCATTTCGGACCAGTACCTTATCATATCCTTCCGATAGGCCAACCATTTGTAACTTTAGGTCGTATTGATCGGACCAAAACCAGGGAATTGTATCATATTTCGTTTCCTTCCCACATATGGCCGCAGCGGCTACTTTGGCCTGGTCCACGGCGTTCTGCACAGATTCCAATCGGATATAGCGTTTGTAATGCGGATTATAGTGGAAGGTGCAATCGCCAATGGCATAGATATCATCATCACTGGTCTTGGCCATTGCATCCACTTTAATACCGTTGTCAATGGTTAGACCAGCGGAAACTGCCAATTCCTTGTTGACAAGAATGCCCACACCCACAATGATCATATCGGCCGGATAGCTGGTGCCATCGTCACAAATTACTTCTTTTTCCTCGCTATTCCACTCAATACGGACAACATTTTTTGAGGTTAACACCTCTACACCATTATCTGCATGAAGCTTCTGAAAGAAGGTCGACATTTCAGGAGCTGTGACCCTTGATAAAATTCGCTCTTCACGTTCCAAAACAGTCACCGATGCACCTAGCTTTTTCAGGGAGGCGGCTGTTTCAAGTCCAATATAACCTCCACCTATAACCACTACCCTTTTTTTATTACTTCTTTCCAAAGCATTGCGAATTTCAGTAACATCTGCCGCCGTGCGTAAGGGAAAAACATTATTGCAATTGGCCAAACCTGCAATTGGGGGCATTATGGGACGGGCACCAGTGGCAATAACCAATTTGTCATATTTTTGTTGGCTTCCATCCCCTAAAATAATATTTTTCTGGCTAGGATCTATGGTCCTTACGCTAACCCCTAGGTTTAAGGTTATACCTTCCTTATCATAACTTTCGGCCGACTTTAAGAGATTTTTTTCAATGCCGTCATCGCTCGTAAGATATGCCTTGGACAAAGGTGGCCTATGATACGGTAGCATAGGATCTGAATCATATAAAATGATATCTCCTGCCCAACCTTCCCGTCTCAACGAAAAGGCAAAATTTACCCCTGCATGGCTGGCACCAATAACAATACATGTTTTCTTATTTTCCAAATGCTTAGAATTTTAGGGAATAAGCTGAATTACTTGGCAACTTTTAGAACTACCCCATCCAGGGCATCGCTAATTTCCAACTGGCAACAGAGCCTGCTAAATTCATCCGCATTGTCATCCAGTTCCAGCATATCTGATTCTATTTCACTGGCTACCCCTGTTTTGGATATATCTTCCGGAGACACATGAACGTGACAGGTAGCACAGGAACAAACACCGCCGCAGTCTCCGTCTATACCTTTTATTCCGTTCTCCACGGCCAAGGCCATAACCGATCCGGAAGTGCCTTCCACGGTAATAGTTTCATTATCGCTCGTAATAAATGTTATTCTTGCCATCTTCACTCTTTTAAGTTAATTTTTTAAATTTTACATTGATTTGGTCAAAGCCCACTTTACGCTCAAATTCATCCAAATCCTCAATATTTTCCTTGCCATCTACAATTTCTATGTTGGCCACTTTCTCGGCAAGCGTGGACAATAAAATTTTAAGTATTTGCCTGGCATGGGTAGCCCCGAGACAATTGTGATGACTAAATCCAAAACCAACATGGGGATTGATCTTGCGATCCAGCACAATCTCGTTTGGATTCTCGAATACGGAGGCATCCCTATTGGCGGAGGCCCAACACAAAGAGATTCTACTATCCGCCTGAATAGCATGTTCACATACCTGGGTATCCTCTGTGACCACTCTTCCCATCTGTGTCAATGGAGAAAAATATCGAATAAATTCTTCTACAGCTTTTCCGATAATCTCAGGTTCTTTCCTAAAACGTTCTAAGGATTCCGGATGCTCGGCCAAATAGGATATTGAATTGGTAACGGCGTTGATTACCGTGTCCCGACCACCGGCAAAGGTTAGTACCATTACTCCTTTAACTTCTTCTTTGGTAAGTTTTCTCCCCTGAAAATCCGAAGATAATAGTACTGAATACATATCATCTCCAGGCTCTTTTACTGCCCTTTCTATTTGTTCGTCTATATAATTGTACAGAATGTTTGCCTTGTCCCCATCAAGTGCTTCCCCTTCACTTCTAAAAACGTGTGTACCCCAGGAAATCCAAGTTTCCGCTTCGGAAAAGGGTGTATTGAGCAAAAGTGTCAAGGCGCGGGATTGCAAGGGCAAAGCAAAGCCGTTGACAACTTCCACAGTTCCATTATTAATAATTTCATCAACCAAATTGGAAATCTGCTCGGACAGTTTCTCTTGATATTCCGGTTGTAACGGACGCTTGAACCACGGTTCTACAATGGCTCTATACTCACCATGCACTGGAGGGTCTACTTCAAAGGGTATTTGTCGGGTGTCCCTGATATTCACTTCAGATGGTACAACAATCCTACCAGGTTGGGCACCAGATTGGAAGGTCTTGTAATTATGTGCGCTCTTTCTAACATCTTTATGGCGCAATAGCATTGTTACCGGATCATCTTGATCGTTCATTTTGCCATAGCCTTTGTCCAATCTGGCTTTTTCAAAAGGATCTGGAAATTCACTTTTTTTCATATTACAATCTAGTTTTATTATCACTTTAAGCTAAATACCTTGATAATTTTACAAAAGTGGTATTAAAATATACATTATTTGTAGCCATTTTTGACCAATAAATAAACTATTCTGTTCATTATATGACATTTATCAGTATTTTAGGACAAAATAAATAATTTTAAAGAGTGGTACCCCTTATTAGAAGGTGTCCAGGACAACCCTGGGTTTTCTTATTTCCGTAAATGATATGAAACCAATATTAGAACCTATACCTTTAGGGGAACAGCAGACGATCATGGCGTTTCAACACTGCCAGAAGGATTTTGTTACACCATGGCATTTTCATCCACAACATGAATTGACCTATATTGAAGCCAGTGTAGGTACAAAGTTTATAGGGGATTATGTTGGGCCATATGAGCCTGGTGAATTGGTGCTCTTACGCTCCAATGTGCCTCATTGTTGGAGAAATCACCAACAGCAAGTTTCAGATGCGAAATCGCTGGTGGTGCAATGGAATAGAGGTGTATTCGCCAAAGCCCCAGAACTTTCCCCTGTTTTTGAAATGCTTAAAATGGCTTCCAAGGGTATCATTTTTGACAAAAAATCTGTATTGCCCCTTGTTCCCCAGCTCAAGGAAATTACAAAGCTTAAAGGGCAAGAACTTTACCTGCAATTATTGACCGTTCTTATAAAGTTGTCCGCTTCCCCATACAACACCCTCTCGGCATCAAGTTTTGTGGAAGATTTGCCAACAGAATATGGCAGTCGAATGGCTAAGATCCATGACTTTGTAGGGGCCGAGTTTCACCGTAAAATTTATTTAAAGGAACTGGCCGATCTGGTAAATATGTCCGAGCAGTCGTTTTCCCGATTTTTCACTAAAATGATGGGGCGTTCATTTTTTACATTTTTAAACGAGTATCGTGTTAATGCCGCCGCTAGACTTTTATTGGATACGGAGTCTTCCGTCTCCCAAATCGGTTTTGAATGTGGGTATGAATCCCCTCCTTTCTTTTTTAAAAAATTTAATGAGATATATCAGGTTTCACCGGCCAAGTATAGAAAGTATTATAAAGCTCAAGTTATACCTAATATAGACCATACGCCAAACTAATATGAATAGCCTTGGTTTTTATTTTGAAATAAATATTTAAAACTCCCAGCTGCTACTAACTTATTCTGTTGATAATCAATAGAGGCATAGCCCGCAAAAAAAAATTAGAAACCATTTGTTGCAGTAATTTGAACATACGGTATCTTGAAAAAAAATGATAAAATTGATATTTGCCCTACCTAATAAAGGGGCTACAAGATAACCTCTTTCAATAAAAGAGAAAATGGTGCGTATAACAAAACAAATTGTAATATTGGGATCGATATTAGTATTGATGTCATGTAAAACGGAGAATAAGAAGGTGGCTGAACCTACTCCAGAGGTGGTAAAAAAATATGAGCCCAATTGGGAATCCATTAAGGCCAACTACAAGGATCCGGCATGGTTTAATAACCAAAAATTTGGAATCTTTATTCACTGGGGTGCATACTCCGTCCCCGCCTTTGGTTCCGAATGGTATCCCCGTCAAATGTATATGGATACCGCTACATTTTCGGCCCAACTTAAATTGGGGAAAAAAGGACCCAATGCAACTTATTTACATCATAAAAAGAAATGGGGAGATCAAAAGGAATTTGGATATAAGGATTTTATCCCCATGTTCAAGGCAGAAAAATTTGATGCCAAGACATGGATCGATCTGTTTAAAAAGTCCGGTGCCAAGTATGTTATTCCTGTAGCCGACCATCATGACGGTTTTGCCATGTACAAATCGAATACCACTAGATGGAATTCTTATGATATGGGACCAAAACGGGATGTATTGGGAGAGTTGTTCAAGGAAGGCCGCCAACAAGGTTTAATTATGGGAGCCTCGTCCCACTACGCCTTCAACTGGTCTTTTTATAATAAGAAAGATAAATTTGATACCACTGATCCTGAATATGCGGACTTGTATTCAACCAAAGGTAAAAACTTGGAGGAGCCCGTTTCTGCTGAATTCAAACAAAAATGGTGGGATAGGACTGTAGATCTTATAGATAATTATCAACCGGACATACTTTGGTTCGATTTTTATTTGGACACGCCTGATTTTGCAGATTTGCGGCCTAAACTTGCTGCCTATTATTACAATAAAGGTTTGGAATGGGGCAAAGAAGTGGTTATAAATGATAAGAATTTTGATCACGAAGCTTTTCCGGAAGGGACCGTTATCTATGATTTGGAACGAGGAAAGCTCCCAGGAATACGTAAACTTCCTTGGCAGACGGACACCTCAATAGGTAAAAATTCTTGGTCACATGTAACCGACTGGGATTCCAAGACGGCCAACCAGCTAATTGATGATCTGGTTGATATTGTTTCCAAAAATGGTAATTTATTATTGAACGTTGGCCCAAAGGCAGATGGAACCATTCCAGAAGATCAAAAGGAAATTCTTCTGCAGATCGGTAACTGGCTAGCGATAAACGGAGAGGCCATTTACGATACGAAATATTGGAGAACTTTTGGGGAAGGACCTACTGAAGTCAAGAAAGGACATCATTCTGAAGGACAGAACAAGGAGTTTACCGGACAGGATATACGTTTTACCAAAAAAGACAATAAGCTTTACGCGATAATGTTGGCTTGGCCAAGCAATGGTAAAATAAATATTGAATCATTGGGAAGTCAAAGTGAATACGCTAAGGACCTGGACATTAAAGGTGTTCGACTTTTGGGCAGTGAGGCCAAATTGACCTATGATCAATCCGCGAACGGTCTTTTGGTAAATAACTTAGGAACAAAATCAGGTGATTTTGCCCACGTTCTTGAAATCAGCCTATAGCGTTGTGAAGTTGATTAGTTGATTTAGCATTTCTTAGAGCGCACTTTTTAAGGTGCGCTCTATTTAAATTGGCATACTACTTAATACGCCGAATAACCAAACGGTTAATGATGAAACCAAATTGCTGTATTAAACCAATCAATCTCGATGTAGGATAAACGGTATTGCTGTTGACAGATTAGAAATGGTAATTGGATCAATATCCTATTATGGCACACAATAGCCAACTTTAAAATTAAATACAATGAAATATATAGTTTGTGAAAAACCTGGAGAGTTTATTCTAAAAGAAAAAAATCCTCCAGAAAAAGTAAAAGGAGAAGCCCTACTCCGCGTTAAAAAAGTCGGGATCTGCGGAACCGATATACACGCTTACGGGGGCAACCAGGCTTTCTTTACCTATCCAAGGATTTTGGGGCATGAACTGGCTACCGAGGTAATTGAGATAGAGGACAATAAAAAGGGGCTAAAAAAAGGTGACAAGGTGGTAGTAATGCCGTATATAAGTTGTGGCAAATGTGTGGCATGTAGACAGGGAAAAACCAACTGTTGTACCAACATTGCAGTGCTTGGAATTCATACCGATGGTGGAATGCAGGAAACCATTTCCGTTCCCATAGATTTACTGATTCCCGCAAAAAAATTAAACGACTATCAAATGGCAGTTGTAGAACCTTTGGCCATTGGGGCACATGCTATACGACGGGCCAATTTAAAAAGGGGGGAAACCATTGTGGTAGTTGGTTGCGGCCCTATTGGTATCGGTATCTTAAAGCTGGCCCAGATTGCGGGCGCTAAAGTGATTGCCGTTGACATGAACCAAGGCAGGCTGGATTATGCAAAAGAAAAAATAGGGGTAGATCATATTGTAATGGGCGGGAACAAGGCCGTGGAACAAATTAAAAACATTACCGAAGGGGATATGTGCGCAGTGGTATTTGATGCCACCGGACATAAAGGTGCCTTGGAATCTGGACCTAATTATATGTCGCATGGAGGCCGCTACGTACTTGTGGGCCTTTCCAAAGGGGAGCTTACCTTTTTGCATCCGGCCATCCATGCCAAGGAATCTACAATACTTTGTAGCAGGAATGCCACCCTGGAAGATTTTGAGCAGGTAATCTCTATTTTGGAAGAAGGACAATTTCCCATTGATTCCTTTGTTACCCATAATGTTCCCTATACCGAAATGATAGCCAATTTTGATCATTGGGTAGATCCCAAAAATGGGGTGATCAAAGCTATGGTCGATTTCTAATAGTGCACCAAGTACCTATTCCTACTTAAATAAGGTAATTTAATGGAGCGTATAGAGTTGAGCTGGCGTTGAAAAATTATGGAACCAATTTTTAGATAATTAACCAATAAGTAAATACATGGATTTAGGATTAAAAAATAAGATTGTTGTGGTAACCGGTGCCGCGGGAATCAAAGGAAGCATAGGCGAGACCATTGTACAGTCACTTGCTAATGAAGGTGCCATACCAGTAATAGTTTGCAGGAACGACAGAGGTTATGGCTATCAAAAGGAACTACAGCAAAGAGGAATTGATGCCATCTTTGTAAAGACCGATTTATCGGATCCTGCCCAAATAGAAAAGGCGGCCAAAACAATAGGGGATAAATATGGCCATATAGACGTCCTGATCAATAATGTTGGTGTAAATGACGGTGCAGGGTTGGATGCTTCCATTGATGATTTTATGTATTCCCTAAAATTGAATTTAGTTAGCTTTTTTGCCATGACCAAATATTGCCTCCCCTATATTATCAAGGCCAAGGGCAATATTTTGAACATAGGGTCGAAAGTAGCTTTAACGGGGCAGGGAGGCACCTCTGGCTATGCGGCCTCCAAAGGAGGGGTACTAGGCCTTACACGTGAATGGGCAGTAGACCTTATAAAACACAATGTTCGTTCCAATGCCATAATTATTGCAGAAAGTTGGACACCTGCCTATGACAACTGGATCAAGACCTTGGATGATGGAGCCGAAAAGTTAAAATCCATCGTCAAAAAAATACCTCTTGAAAACCGGATGACCACACCACAGGAAATTGCGGACAGCTGTCTATTTACCATCTCGGAAAAATCTTCGCATACCACGGGACAGTTCATTTTTGTGGACGGGGGCTATGTTCATCTGGATAGATCTCTCTTAACCGATCAATAATAACAACGACCAATTATGAATAAGACCAAAAAAATACCAGTGGTGAGCAGGGAACTATTATTCCCATTTATTATTATCACCTCCTTATTTGCACTTTGGGGCATTGCAAATGACCTCACCAATCCTATGGTATCGGCTTTTAAGAAAGTCATGCCCGAATTGACCAACGTGCAGGCTTCCCTAGTCCAATTCGCTTTTTATTTCGGTTATTTTTTTATGGCGTTGCCGGCTGCACTGTTCATACGAAAATTCAGCTATAAATCAGGGATTATCCTAGGATTGATCCTCTACGCTATTGGGGCATTTTTGTTCTACCCCGCAGCGGCCTATGAGGAGTACTCCTATTTTCTAATATCCCTTTGGGTTTTGACCTGTGGTCTTGCATTCTTGGAAACCACCTCCAACCCGTTGGTTTTGGCCCTTGGTAGTGAGGAAACTGCTACCAGAAGATTAAATCTGGCCCAGGCATTTAATCCCATGGGGTCCTTAACGGGAATGATCATAGCCCAGGTATTTGTAATAGGTGCCCTGCGTTCCGATGATTACACGGCCGAGGCCTTTAGCGCCCTAGGTTCTGAAGAATTGGCAGCCATTAGGGAAAATGATCTGGGAATTATCAGTATCCCATATATAAGCCTGGGAATTGTGGTTCTCGCCATAATGGGAATCATTGTATTTACCAAAATCCCCAAGACAGCGGAAGAAGATAAGATGTCTGTTTCAGAATCCTTTAAAAAGCTATTTGCAAACAAAAATTATTTAAAAGGGGTCCTTGCCCAAGCTTTCTATGTAGGGGCACAGATTATGTGTTGGACCTATATTTTCCAGTATGTGGACCATATGAACGAAGGAAGGGCCGAAGCGGATCAAATTACGGCTACCTGGTATAACGTGGTGGCCATGATCTTATTTCTTACCGGACGATGGATCGGTACGGCCCTGATGAAGAGCATAAACCCTTCCAAACTCCTAATGTGGTTTGGTCTGGGCGGAGTAGTAATGTCTGCCGGGGCCATATTGCTATCTGGCATGCCAGGTTTACTTGCCTTGGTAGGGATATCGGTCTTTATGTCCATAATGTTCCCTACCATTTATGGTATAGCCCTAAAAGATATGGGAGACGAGGCCAAAATAGGCTCGGCAGGACTGGTAATGGCCATTGTAGGAGGAGCGTTGATGCCTGTGTTACAGGGCAGTATTTTGGACTGGGGCGGCGATGGATTTGCAGACGTACAGGTACTTGGATTTATACCGGAAGTAAAATTCTCTTTTATACTCCCTCTAATTTGTTTGGCAGTGGTTGCATGGTACGGGTACAGTAGTTTTAAAACCAATAATACAAAATAATGAACACAAGAAGATATTGCTTTGGCTGCGACCTAAAGGATGATCCCCAATTGATGGAGGAATATAAGGAATACCACGCGGCAGGCAATGCATGGCCCGAAATAACCAAAAGTATCAAGGACGCCGGCATTGTAGACTTGCAGATTTATTTAACTGGTAACAGGATGTTTCTGATCATGGACGTAGACGAAACCTTTGACCCAGTTAAAAAAGCCCAAGCCGATGCCAAAAATCCCAAGGTACAGGAATGGGAAGAACTAATGTGGAAATATCAGCAAGCGTTGCCATGGGCCAAAGAAGGTGAAAAATGGGTGCCCATGGAACAAGTTTTCCAATTAGTCTAAATTCATTTTCAAAAGTAAAAGGCTTAGCAGTAAACTACCTCGAGGCATTAAAAATCTACTTATTTCAGATTAGGACGCCCCCCTTTTCGGAAGAGGCAAGCCCACCTAAACGGAACGGGCAGGTTTAAATCCCGTTAATTAAGTAAAATTGTTCTGCCCAATTTAACTAGAGAAATATTGACTAAGTATAAAAGACGGTGCTATTTGAAGCTTTCAAAATAATAGAAGAAAGCTTGTTTTAGCCATAGGATAATTAGGCGTTCATCAGCCCATGCTGAATCTGTAATTGGCCTCATTTTTTTGGCCCGGTTTGGTATTGTTCATCAGCTGGTCTAATGATTTTTTAATCATATTCATGAAATCAGTGATTTGATGCCAAGCCTGGTATTGGCTGTCTCTATATTTAATCCACTCGTGGAATTCAATATATTAAACCCCTTCTAATCGACTTAGGTTGGAGATTTCCAATTGAAACCTATCATAGGACAGCTCACAATTTCTTTTAAAACGCTTATTCGGATATAATCTTAAAGACGAAAGCATGGGCTCCCACTTTTTCATGGGGCAATTGAATACGGAGGCCCTTGTCCCCTACTTTAAAGTCCAATGACTTTTTATAGCCCAGTAACTCAATTTTTTTAATATTCTTTGAATAGTATTTATTGCCTTTTCTTAAGGTGGTTATGAGCAATTCGCCATCAGCGGGCCAATCCAAGGCAATGGCGTACAAGCTCCCCTCTTTGGTCGTAAAGCGAATGTCTTTGGAGGTGTTGTCCGGATTGCTGCGTTCACTTAAATGGCCTTCAACCACCTTTGTTCCGCCTTCCCCGTATACCGCAAAAGTTCTTGTACCATATATTGCTTCCCCATTTACCTTTAGCCATTGTCCCATTTCCAAAAGTCGTTCCTTTACAGGTTCGGGAATTTCACCGTTGGCTTTGGGAGTAATATTTAAAAGTACCGCCCCATTTTTACTCACCACATCTACCAAAAAATCTACCAGCCTATTGACCGATTTATAGTCTGGATTTTTGATGTGGCTCCAAGAATTCCAATCGATGGAATCATCTGTTAGCCATGGAAAGTCTTTTTTTTCACTCATCCTGGCCCTTTCCAAATCCAAAACGGCACTGCCTTTGGCAAAATCATAGAATTTATAGGTAGCTACCACCTCCTGATTTTTCTTAGCTGCCTGATTGTAATAATATTCCAGGAATTTTTTGCGGTATGTTTCTCCAATAACATCCATTTTATTGTCGAACCACACTAAATCGGGATTGTATTTATCTATTATTTCCTTTAACCTATCCAACCATTCTGTATTAAAGGTTTCGTCCGCAAGGGGGTAGTATTTTTTAATTCCCGCATCAATATCGTGTATGGACGGGGGGTATTGAAAGTCGCCCTTTTTCATTTTAGGTCCGTACAGGCCAGCATATTTGGGATCGCTGGCGTCCGTGGTCTCATCCCAAGTAGGATACCAGCCCAAGAGCCATTGCCTATGAAAGGTGGCAATAAATTTCATATCCCTTTTTCTGATTTCTTGTGCAAGTTCTCCCATAATGTCCCTTTTAGGCCCCATTTCTTTAGCATCCCATGAAGTAAGGTCACTATCCCACATAGCAAAGCCATCCGCATGTTCCGAAACGGGCCCGGCAAATTTTGCCCCAGCCTTTTCAAAGAGATCCGCCCATTCGGCAGCGTCAAATTTTTCTGCCTTGAACATGGGGATAAAGTCTTTATAGCCAAAATCCTTTAAAGGGCCGTATGTGGCTACATGATGTTTATAGTACTCACTGTCCTCACCGTTCTTGGCTTCTGGATTGTTTTTATGTACATACATCCAATGTGAATACCATTCATTTTTAAACTCGGGGACCGAATAGGGTCCCCAGTGGCAATAGATTCCAAATTTGGCGTCCAAGAACCACTCGGGGGTCCTGTGCTGTTTTAGGGATTCCCAATCGGCCTTAAATGCCACCGTCTGTCCCCTGCTTTCTTGAATAAATAGCATTGCCACAATGCTTAACCCAAGGCATTTGGACATGAACGTCAGTTTGGTATTGAGTATCCTACATTTCAATTCTAATTGTTTCATCGTATATTTCGTTCTTGTTGTTACTTATTTGGGTTCAATGATCAGTCCCCTTTCAGCTTCACTATCGGCGGTATACCGCAGGACCATTGGAGCATGGTCACCCCTGGCCATTTTTATTTCCTTTTCCCATACCGTCCTCATCTTTAGCAGTACTTTGTTGTAAATATCCTCCATCGCCAAATTGGTGGTCTCGTCAGGGTCGTTCTTCAAATTAAAGAGTTCTTCATAAACGGCTTGCTCCCCATTTAAAGGGCCTTCCACAAAGTCCCGGTATAAGGCAATGTCCGGGTCGTGGACCTTATATAACATACTGTTCATATTTATACCCATGGCTTTTGCTGTCCCTATTTTTTTACTAGCCGATAGGTTTTCATTCTTGTAATATCTTATGTATTTCCATTCCATGTCCTGTACTGCTTCACATCTTGGATTACCAAATTGGGTAGACCACAAATTTTCTGTATATAAAAATGTCCGCACTGTAGTTTCAGAGCCAGCAAGTATTCCGCCTAAATCTTTACCCTGATAACTCTCAGGAATGGCAACATTGGCCATAGTCAACAGAGTTGGGGCAATATCGATACTTTGCACCAGGGCATCGGAAGTTTTTCCACGAGTAGATTTTTTGGATTTGGGATCAAAAATAATCATGGGTACGTGGGTAGTTACCTCATAACAAAATGCTTTCCCCCCAAGACCGAACTGCCCCATAAATAGTCCGTGGTCCGAAGTAAAAACTATGACCGTATTCCTGTCCAGTTTCTGCTCGTTCAAGGTCGCTCTAATTTGACCTACCAAACGATCTATTCCGTTCATGGCCTCCATTTGCCTTATATAGCGCTCTCTAAAGCCTTCTGGGGTGTCTACATAATCATAGCCAAGCTGTCTGTCGTAGGCACGGTGTATTTCTTTTGGTAGTTTGGGTACTACAATGTCTTTTTTGGCCACATAGTTTTTGGGAAGGGGAATATCCTTATCCCGATATAGTGTCTTATAAATCTCATCATCGGATTCCCTCATCTCCATACTTCCCGTACCTGCTCCATGGGGGAGGTTAAAGCATACCGATAGCATAAAAGGCCTATCGGCCGGGCGTTGATCAATGAATTTTAGGGCTCCCTCCAATTTTTGCTCGTTGGATAGAAAGTCCTGTATACCCTCCCCAACTACTTCAACCTGTGTATCCATTTCAGCATCCTTGAAAATCCCATGTCGTTCCTTAGGGTAGAAACCCAAATGTCCATGACCGGCATACCAATAATCAAAGCTTCTCTCCATCATACCGCTGTCATAACCACCCATACCTACCGGGACATGGTTTTTGCCTATCCATCCCGTATAGTAACCCTCCTTGCGCAAGACCATGGGATAAGTATTTTTCCACCCCTCTTCAGACATACTGGTTCCCGAATTGAAATTCACACCGTGCTTTCGCTCAAATTGGCTGGCAAGTATACTTGCACGGCTGGGAGTACAAATGGCACTGGTAATATGGGCATTGGTAAAAAGAACACCCTCTTGGGACAATTTATCCAAATGTGGTGTTTTTACAATATCATTTCCTGTGCAGCCCATCATCCCATATTGCTGGTCATCCGTAAGGATAAATATGAAATTGGGGCGTTCCTGTGCCATGGATTTGATATGGGGAACAATACATAATGCGAAGACCACAAAAAGCAGTTGGAAAGCATTTGCTTTCTTGTATTTTTTCATTTTCTATTAGGTATTTTGTTTTAAAAGATAGTTCCGCCTCAGATAGTTGTTTCGGATAACAAAGTGATTCTATTTTGAATGTATCACCGATTATATGATGAAGTTGAAATATCGATATGAAATTCCATATTTATTTTCCTTCTTGGCGCAACAGACTAATTAAATGATGCAACAGATGATCTATTTCTGTGTATCATAGCAGGATTTTCGGTTAAATTAACAGCTAGAGGGGATATGCGTATATAGGTAACCTTTTACCTCCTTCTGAAATTTTAAGTGGAATACCCCTAAAACAGCTGGAAATTTAAATGGATTTTTCCCTATGCCAAATAGACCAAATAGCAAGTCCTTTTTTGTTTGATAGGGAACAACCAAAACGAAAGTCCTTTAGAATTCATGCAATTAATTTACTTTCTTAAGCTTCAAGCTGTCGTTATTTATAGCGAACAACAGCCCGTTTAAATTGTTATTTGCCAACTTAATCAATGCCATGTTGCGTACGTCACCAGTTACAATTAGTCCACTTTCATGGGGTGCTACCAACTCCAATCCATTAGGTCCACCAATTAGTACCATTCCCACACTGGAATCATTTCTTGGGGTTTCAACCTCAGACTGATAGAGGTTTCCTGCTACGACCGCATCTGGGTATTCATCACCGTTATAATCAATTTCCTGAATGGAATTTATAGAAGAAAACTGTGCCCTATTGGGTAAATTATGCATCGCGTAGGTACCATCTCCCCTATTCTCTATCCATTGATGTGCAAAGTTTTGGGCCGCATAATGTAAAGAAAGGTCCAACATTTTTTCTCCATATATATCCTTGAGGTCCGCATTGGCAAAAGATTCAAAGGTTTTAAAGCGCTGCTTAATAGCCGGAACTTGTTGGGAAGAACATTCCCTACCCCGCAAGGGAAGTTTGGTACCGTATTTTTCATAGCTCAATACAATGTCCATACTGCCATTTTCATCAAAATCATTGGCATAGACTTCAAAAGGAGCTTTCTCACTGGCCCTGTACTTATAATTAAGACCTAGATTTCCGGCCAAATAATCCATATCCCCATCCGCATCTACGTCCATCTTCTGCAAACTATACCACCATCCCTGACTTTTCCCAAAACCTAAATCTTGGGTCACTTCCTTGAAACGATGGCCTAAATTCTTAAAAAAGCGGATAGGCATCCATTCGCCGGTAAGGATCAGATCTATTTTTCCGTCTTGGTCAAAATCATCCCAAAGTGCCGAAGTCACCAAGCCTGCCTCCATTAGTTCTGGCGCAATTTCATCTGTAACGTTTACATAGCGAATAAATTGGTCTTTGCCTCCTTCATTTCTAAGGATATAACTTTTGGCAGGGAAAGGATACTGTCCCGGGACAATTCTTCCCCCTACAAACAAGTCAAGATCTCCATCGTTGTCGTAATCTGCCGAAATTACCTTCAGCCCGCTCGACGTTATTTCAGGAAGTGCTTTTTCTGCCTTTTTAAATCCATCGGCCGTATTAACATATAGTCTGTCTTGATAAAACACCTTGGTCCTTAACTTGTTATTGCCTCCACTTACCACATAGAGATCCAAATCCGAATCACCATCGGCATCAAATAACAGGGCGCCAGTGTCTTCTATATCCAAATCCTTTTCCCAGGGGCCTGACAGCTTTTCAAATTCACCATTATCTTTTTGCAGATACATTGCAGCTGTACTCCCCTCAGCGTTTCCAACAAAAAAGTCCTCTAACCCATCGCCATTAATATCACCGACCGTCAAAGCTGGTCCAAGCTGAGAGTTTTTATGGGGCAAAAGCGGTTCAAAGGCAAAATCGTTATAAATATCTTCTTTATGAAGAAAATCAATTTTAGAACTTTCAGTGATATCCTCGAAATATAGCGGATTGTCCACTTTAGTTTTGGAAGCCAATGGGCTACTATCATCGTATGGAATTTCTATTGATCGATCGGCAGTAATATTTTCAATAGTTTGGAGCTTGCCATTCGGCCAAATTACTTCTATTTTATTCACTGTTTTTTCAGATCCTAGACCAAAATGTAGTATAGGTTCCACACTGGATTGATATCCCCTACTAAGTGTCAATTCCTGCAACTGCTGTGTTTCCCCACTTTTGACCACTACTTTGGCTCCTAAAGCGAAGGGATTATGGCGCTCGCCTTTCAGTTTTATACGCAGGAAATGATTATCTGTTTTTTGGGTCTGATTTATAGCAATAGTAGCCTGGCCATCCATATTATTGATGACCAGATCCAAGTCCCCGTCACCATCCAGATCGGTATAAGTAAAACCATTGGAAAAACCTTTTTGATCTAATCCCCAAGCCTCGGTCACATTTGAAAATGAAAAATCGCCTTTATTTTGGAAGGCAAAATTAGAAATAGGCGTACTGGGCATCAAGTTAAAATCCGGGTTGCTTTCCCTACCAAAAAAAGTAGCCTTATCATAGGCGGCATTTACGTCGTTGTTATTAACGTCTCGCTTTACTCCATTCGTGACAAAGACATCCTTATTGCCGTCATTGTCAAAATCTGCGAATAGTGCTCCCCAACTCCAATCAGTAGTTGCCATACCCGCAAATCTGGCAATATCGCTAAATATGGGATCTCCATCCCTGTTTGGCCCGTTGTTGAGCTGTAGCGAATTTTGCATATACTGATAGTTAAACCCAAAATCTACAGCTTCATAAAATGATTCTGGGTTCATACTTGCCATATTGGTTTTAGATCTTTTATAATCTGCCGGTGTCATATCTACCTGTAATAGGTCTGTATACCCGTCATTGTTAAAATCAGCAGCATCTATGCCCATTCCAAACATAGAAGTATGGCGGGTAGCTTTTTCGGATATTTCTTTAAAGGTACCATCACCATTGTTCTGATATAGGTAATCCGGAACATTAAAATCATTGGAGAGATAAAGGTCTACGTGTCCATCGTTGTTAAAATCGGTTGCCACCAATCCCAAGGTTAGGCCAAAATTTTGTACCCCGGCTTCCACGGTAACATCCACAAACTTACCATTTCCTTGGTTCTTGTATAGATGCCCAGAATCTTCAAATTTGTTTTCATCCATCTTTTCCTTGTAGTATCTATTACCCATACTAACCATAACATTGGGGTAGTTTGCAACAAAGAGATCAAGTAATCCATCGTTGTCGTAATCGAAAAATGTGGACTGTATAGAAGCACCCGTATCGGCTATCCCATAAGATTCGGCACTTTCCGTAAAAGTGTTATTGCCGTTATTGATAAAAAGTTGGTTGGCCGTATTTCCAAATTTGCCTGAAACACTGAGATAAATATCCAAATAGCCGTCATGGTTTATGTCTACCATTGTTGTCCCGGAATACCAACGGTCATCTCCGGAAATTCCTGTTGATTCAGTGATGTCCTCAAATTGTAACCCACCTTTATTTAAGTATAATTTGTTTGGAACAAGATTCCCGGTGAAATATAGATCGGGCAGTCCGTCGTTATTTATATCCCCTGCCGAGACACCTGCTCCCAAATAAAGATATGGAAAATCGAAATAGTTAAGGGTGTCGTTTTCTACAATGTCATTAGAGAAATTAATTCCAGAAATCTCGGCATCAATTTGAACGAATCCGGTTTTGGTAGCGGATTGCTTTTCGGACGTACAGGCAGCTATGATCAGGACAAAAAATATCGGTAAAATTCTCAAATGCATCATAAAACAAAATTAGTCGGCGATTGCAATATAAATATTGAATCGCCGACATGAACAAAAAACTAACTTAATTAAACTAACTTCTTTATTAGTATCCAGGATTTTGCTTAAATACTGGATTGGCGTCTATTTCGTTCTGTGGGATTGCAATGTATTCCCGTCCCGGTTTATAAGAACTGGTACCTGCACTCTCAGATTTCAATTCTGGTTTGTTTACAATGTATTCCTCAACTTTTCCCCAACGTAGAATATCGAAATAACGCGTGCGCTCAAGAGATAATTCTTTTACACGCTCATCTTCTATATCTTGCATAGTTATGGTGGTCAAAGCCGGCATATCTGCCCTTTCACGTACTTCGTTAATGGCATCCAAGGCAGGGGTAGTAGAACCGTTCAACATAAATTCCGCTTCGGCAAACATTAGTAGAATATCCGCATAACGCAATAACCTTAGATTATTGCCGGATTGGTGCCAACCGCCATCTTGGGAACCTGTTTTGTTATCGAAGGTAATATCCAACCACTTGTTGCCCCATACGAAAGATTCTCCTGGGAAAACCTCCTGATAGCTTAAATCGCCATAAGTCCTGGAAGACAACACTTTACCGTTATAGGAGGTAGTTTCATCAGTGTCGAAAAACAGGGTAGTAAAGGTTCTTGGGTCTATTTCATCGTTTACGGTTCTTTCATCCAAAAACAGATCCAATACCCAATTGTTTATACGCATACCATCTTGACCTGTAAATCCTCTTGGGGCAATATCCGGGTGGAAGGCCGCACCCTTACCAAGGCCAGGGGCATCACCTCCCCAACCGCTATTTCCGTCTGCTACCAATTGTACTTCAAAAAGGGATTCCTTATTATTTTCGGAAGCCTCAGTGAAGTTATCCGAATAATCCTCCATTAACTCGTACCTACCATCCATAATTTTAGCGAACTCGGCCTTGGCCTCTGTGTACTTTTTCTGGTACAAGAACACCTTGCCCAACATTCCTGTGGCTGCACCATTGGTAATTCTACCTTTCATGTCTAGCGGCCAGGATTCCGGAGCCAACTGCTGAGCTTCCATAAGATCGTTCTCTATTTGGGCCCAAACGTCTGCAGGGTCGGCTTGTTCAAGGGAATTAGGATTTTCTATATCACCTATTGGAGTAGTGATCAAAGGTACGTTTCTCCAACCATTCAACAGATTAAAGTAGTTGTAAGCCCTTATAAAATAGGCCTCACCCAAAATGTTGTTCTTTTTTGTTTGGTCCATTTCAATATCTGGTACGTGGGCCAAGACCTCATTGGCCCTAGTTACGCCTTGGAACATGGCACTCCACACCCAAAAAGCTCCGTTACTCTGTGGAACCCCGTTAAAAGATCCGGCTGCAGTACGTTCAGAAGTTGCAAAGGCGTTCACTACATCATCCCTGTAATCTGAAAGGAATATTTCAAACCTGGTGTAATACCAAATATGGGTAAACGGACTATAAGCGCCGATAATACCTTTGGTTGCATCATCTTCTGTTTTCCAAAATGATTGTGGGGTAACGGCATTTGGATTTTCTTGCTCCAGAATATCTGTCCTACAACTATTGGTTGTCATCATTAACAACACTAGTGCAGCCAGAGTACTTTTTGATAATATTTTATTTTTCATGATCTTTTATTAATATGTTAAAATGCAATCTGTAAACCTAGTTGAATTGTCCTTGCTGTTGGATAAGCACTCTCATCCACTCCGGAACTAAAAATTCTTCTGGCCGATCTTGTATTTCTACCAACCTCTGGATAGTACCCGGTATATTCTGTTATTGTAAAGAGATTGGTTGCCGAAGCATATATCCTTAATTTGGACATTTGCATCTTTTCAGACAAGTCAGACGGAATGGTATATCCTAACTGCATATTCTTTAACCTGAAGTAATCTCCCTTTTCCAAATAGAAATCGGAAGGTCTCCTGTTAAATCCAGGGTCGGTCTGGGTGTTTCTAGGAATATTGGTGTCCGTATTCGTCGGTGTCCAAGCATTTAATGCATCGGTCAAATATGGACCTTCGGTATCAAAGTAACCTCTATATATATTACCGTTCAATATTTTATTTCCTGCTACCCCATTGAAAAATAAGCTTAAGTCCAAATTCTTGTAGGTAGCGGTAATATTAAGCCCATACTCAAAGTTTGGTGCAGGGTTACCCAAAAATTTCTGATCGTTTTCATCAATAAGTCCGTCAGGACCACTGCCATCCGGACCAGCAATATCCTTAAACTTAAGGTCACCAGCTTGCGGATTATTGTTATCATTGGCAGCAAGTGCTTCGGCATCGGTCTGATAGATACCTTCTACTACGTAACCAAAGAAGGAGGAAACAGGTTGGCCAACATCGGTTTTTGTACCTCTTAGTCCGTTAGACGTAAATTGCCCTTCTATAATGGGAGTAGCATCTCCCAAGGCAGTTACCGTATTGTTCAATGTAGTAAAGTTTCCGCTTATGCTAAAGGAAAAATCTTCATTTACGTACTCGGAGTAATTGGCCAAGAATTCAAAACCTTCGTTTTCAATGCTCGCTGTATTAAAAGGTACCCTATTTCCAAATCCGGTGTAAAGCGGAAGTCCCAATTCTACTAGGACATCTTCGGATTTTTTAAAGAAATAGTCCATTGTAAAACTCAGCTTATTATTCAAGGCATTGAATTCCAGACCTATATCGGTCGTCTTACTGGTTTCCCAGGTAATATTCTCGTTTATACCTTTTGTAATGGAGTATCCTGTGGCACGGTTTTGACTTTCACCGATAGGATATTCACTGTTTAGGTTCAATTCAGGACTTAGTGAATATATAGGCACGTTGTCCGATCCAACTTCCCCATAACTGGCTCTAAGTTTTAGGTCAGTAATGGCAGTAACATTTTCCATAAAGGATTCGTTACCAATATTCCATCCCAAGGCAAAAGAGGGAAAAGTACCCCATCTCAAGTCTTTCTTGAACAGGGAGGAACCATCCCTACGAAGTGTAGCGGTCAATAAATATCTACTGTCAAAAGAATAACTCAACCTACCAAAATAGGATTGGATGGTTTTTGTTAAATCTTGTGAAGGAAAGTTTACCTTGTCCTCGGCAGCGGAGGCTACACGAACGTCATTGGAAGGGAATTTCCTTGCCAATGCACCCAATGATCTAGTATTGGATACCTGATCGGTATATCCTACTACCGTATTGACATTATGCTTATTGAATTGTTTGCTATAGGTTAGCGTATGTTCTATAAGGGTAGAAAGGAAATTGGTATTTACCTCGTTCAATTCAGCAAACTGGTTGTTTCCAAATGTAGCTGCGTTGAAAAAATAGGTAGGAGTAAATGTATAATTGTTATTGGCATAATAGTCCAAACCTAAATTCAATTTATAGGTAAGTCCATCAAAAACCTCGAAAGATCCCGCTAAGTTCCCAAGGACCGAATTTCTGGTAATAGTTCTGTCTTCAACAGTGGCAAGACCTAAGGAGTTACCCACATTACCAACTCCGTAAAAAGAACCAACAGCTACATTATCGGGTTGATCAGAAGCACTAAAATTGCCCTCTTCATCATAAATAGCAATGGTTGGCACTAAATCCCTTTCCCTATTAAAGTATGGGTTGGGGTTATCTACGGTACGGGTTAGACCAATGGTGTTCTCTACTTTAAACCTACCCATGTTCATAGTGGCATTTACCCTAGCAGTAGTACGTTTATAGTCCGATTGTTTTACAATTCCCTCTTGATCATAATGGTTAAGGGAAAGACTGTAGGTGCTGTGTTCATTTCCGCCGTATATTCTGGCGTTGGCATTCATTACCCCTGCAGTTCGCAACGATTCCCTTTGTATATCACTATCTATATTCGGATTGAACTGTGCATCATTGGCGGGAAATCTTGGGTTACCGTCATTATCCCTTGCACGGTTAACAATATCGGCATAGTCCCTAGCGTTGGCCCAGTCTATATTTCTAACCGTTTTCTGAAGGCCATAGCTGTAATCCAGGTCAACTTTCATTCCACCACCTTTAGTTCCTTTCTTGGTCGTTACAATGATAACGCCATTGGCGGCCCTGGATCCATAAATGGCACTAGCGGAAGCATCCTTTAAAACAGAGATGCTTTCAATATCACTGGGATTAAGTGTGGTCATGTCACCAGTAAGCATTCCGTCTATAACATACAACGGTCCGGCATCTGAAAGGGTACTGGAACCACGTATGGTGACCAAGGCGTTGGCCCCTGGAGATCCTCCATTTGCCTCTACCCTAACCCCTGCAGTACGCCCTTGTATTGCTTGGGCGGCATCGTTATAGGTAAATTTACTTATTTCATCTCCATCGACCGTACTCACAGATCCGGTTAGATCACTCTTCTTCTGGGTACCATAACCAATCACAACAACTTCTTCAAGTTGACTGGCGTCCTCTAACAGGGACACATTGATTACAGACTTTCCATTTACTACCACCTCTGTAGAAACAAAACCTATATAACTAACCACTATGGTAGCGTTACTATCCGCAGTTATGGTATAGTTACCATCAAAATCAGTTTGGGTTCCATTGGTGGAGCCTTTTACCAAAATATTGGCCCCAGGAAGTGGCTCTCCAGTATTATCCGTAACGTTTCCGGTTATCGTAATCTCCTGGGAAAAAACATAGGTGGCACTTGCCAACCAAAACAAGGTAAGTAACCAAACCTTGGGTCGGTTTTTTTTCTTAAGCATTTTTAGTGATTTCATAAACTTTATTGAGTTATTTAGGTTAATTGATAAACAGCTAAAACTGTTGCTTCAAAAGTATGTTTGGTAGTTTTTTTGCAGGGAAACAAATAGGTTAATAAATAGAACAAATGGTTTTTTTAGCAATAAATGCACGTATTTTCAACGTTTATCGCAAAATCAAAGGATTATTTTTGACATATACTCCCTATAATATTTTTGCCTGAGAAATGAATGGTTCAATTGCGTTCCGAGTACATTTTTTTTGAAAAGGTTAAACAGCCATTTTTGTAGAAATACTGGAATCCAGGGAAGGGAAAGGCCAAAAAGAAATTCCCGATCTTAAAAATGGATTTTTAAGATCGGGAATTAAGTATACTATTAAAACTGTGTAGTTAATTCTAATTAAGAATGGCCTAATTTTTAATCATTCCAATGGGCATCTATTACCTTTTGGATATGTGGATAATTTTTATCGGTCTCGTTGATATCTTCGCGCAACTTGACCAACTGTTCCTTTAAGTCCGCGATTATATCTTTATATTTTGGGTCATCATAGGCATTGTTCATTTCCTTCGGATCTTGTTTAAGATCATAAAACTCCCAGGCCACAGGCGTATGGTTGGTAAAGTCATTGCCCCAACTATCCTTGTTCCATTCAGCATTTGTATCATCGGTATCTACCCAGTATTTACCATAGAAAAATATTAGTTTATGGTCTTTGGTCCTGATGCCAAAGTGGGCGGGGTTTTGATGGCGGTGGGCCATATGCATCCAATAGCGATAGTAAGTGGCCTGCTGCCAGCCTTCCGGTTCCTGCCCAGTTTCCAATATGGTTTTAAAACTGTGGCCCTGCATATAGTCAGGGGTCTTTCCCCCTGCCATTTCAATCAAGGTGGGTGCAAAATCCGTGTTGTTGATAATGGCATCGGTACGTGTTCCTGCCTTAATGGATTTAGGGTACCTAACAAAAAATGGCATGCGCATGGATTCCTCGTACATCCATCTCTTGTCTATATAATCGTGTTCGCCCAACATAAAGCCTTGATCCCCGGTATAGACAATAATGGTATTGTCCAAAAGATTTTCCGCCTCCAAATAATCCAGCAATCGTTTTACATTATCATCCACACCCTTTACACATCTCAGGTACTTTTTTAAATAATCCTGGTATACCTTGCTGGTGTAATCCTTTTCCTCTGCTGTCATTTCCCACTTTACATATTCCGATGGGGCAATGTCTTCGGCATTCCTATATTTCTTATATACGGTGGTATCGTTCCAATATATGTTGTTGGCCTGACGGCGAATTAGGTTTCGGTGTGAAACCGAGGATCCTATTATCCTAGTAAGGGAATCGTTTTTGCCCCTGGTAGCTATTGATCCATTATTGCCATTATTGTAAAGGCTTTCAGGTTCAGGAATAAAAGTGTCTGCCAAATAATCCTCATATCGAGGTGCATACTCAAAATCGTCATGTGGAGCCTTAAAGTGGTGCATTAGAAAGAACGGTTTGTTGGGATCCCTCTTATTCTTTAAATAATCCAAGGTGATATCCATGATGTTATCAGAGGAATGACCCTTGGTCTTTACCTTATTATTGGGCCATGATTTTTCCCCCCTTACCAGAAATTCCGGATCAAAATAGTCACCTTGTCCGGGCAATACCTTATAGTAATCAAAAGCTGCGGGCTCGTCGTGTAAGTGCCACTTACCAACAATGGCCGTTTGGTACCCTAATTTTTTCATCTCTGTTGGCAGATACTGCCTTTCAACCCCAATAACACCTTCAAGGTCCAATACTCCGTTGGTCTGTGGGTATTGTCCAGAAATAATAGAAGCCCTACTGGGCGTACAGATGGAATTGTTTACAAAACAATTGTCAAAAATTATCCCTTCGTTGGCAATCTTGTCCAAATTTGGGGTCGGATTTAAACCGGCCAATCTGCTCCCATATATACCAAAGCCTTGGGTGGTATGGTCATCGGACATGATGTATATAATATTGGGTTGCGGTTTTACCGGCGTTTCCTTCTCATTACAGGAAGATAGGATTATTGCAAAAAGCAACAAATATGCTAAACTGTTTTTGTATTTGTACATTGATTAAAAGGCTTTAAGGTGGTTCAATTATTTAATTGAGGAAAAATACATAATCTGCTCTATTATCGCTAGAAGATATGTTCAATTTCCTATAACAAATGATTTTTATGCGTGTTCAATACTTTTCTACCAAGGTATAATAAGCCGGTATTCTTTCCCCTGAAGCCGTGGTGAACGTACTTAACAATTTATAACTCCCTTTTTCCAATTCTCCTTCCAACTGTGCAAATGGCTCATTGGGGTTGGCCTTTCCCTCCAACTTTACATTTTCCAATTCAACTGTGGCACTAATAGGCTGAATAGAAGTCCCTTGCCGCAAGGTTTCTATATAGGACGTTCCCGTTATTTCTTGCACTGAGGCGTTCATGTTAAGGCCGGACTCTGGAGGATATCGATATAGTTTAAACCTGTACCTACCGCTTTCCTGAATCTTAACACTATAGAAACCTTCTGGCAAAGATTTGCCTTCCCTTATCTGAACTTGATTCCAAGGAATATTATCATTGGTATGCATATCGTGTACTGTAATTAAGGTAGGGTTAGCTTGCGGGTGACCCAACGGAATTTCGGCATAGCCGATATCGGGCTCTATGATGGTCCACCATGAATCATAAAAAGCCTGCATTTTGGCAACTATCTCCGGATATTGGCCGGCAACGTCATTCGTTTGCCCTTCATCATCTATTATATTGTAAAGCTCCTTACCATTTACCAAGCGCCAATTGGTGGACATAACACAGCTGTTTCTCCCTTTCTCGGGCAATTGGTTGCGTTGGGTATCTATTACCAACATACGATCATGATTCTCTTGCTCCCCTGTCCAAATTTTGGCCACACTGTTACCATCCAAAGGTTTTTTCTCCTTGAATGGTATTCCGGCCAGCTCGGTCAAAGTCGGCAGAAGATCAACATGGGCGGCCAATTCGTTGTTAGCTGTGCCCTTTGCTATACTTCCATTTGGCCAACTTATGAAAAAAGGCACTCTATGGCCGCCATCGTAATGGCTCCCTTTTGTTCCTTTTAGTCCGGCATTATATCCCGTAACATCTCCATTTTTTTCATGCTTTATCCCAGCCGCGGTTCCGTTGTCCGTGGTATAAATAATTATGGTATCTTCAAATAGTTTGTTTTCTTTGAGATAAGAGACCAGCTTTCCGAAATTATCATCAATATTGGTAATCATTCCATAGAACCGCTTTTGCTCCTCCGTTAGTGGAGCATCATCATACATTTTTGCATAGCTTTCCGGAACATTAAAGGGGCCATGGGCGGCATTAAGGGGGAGATATATAAAAAATGGATCTTTCCGTTCTTTTTCTATAAATGAAGTGGCTTCATTGAACCAAACATCTGTACAATAACCTTCAAACTTTTCTGGCTTTCCATTACGGAAATAGGTGTCGTCAAAATAATCGTTGTTCCAATAATCCGGGGTTTGGTTAACACCTCCGCCACCGTGGTATAGGGCGTGTTGAAACCCTCTGTCATGAGGTCTAAAAGGGTAGTTGTCTCCCAAGTGCCATTTTCCGAACATGGCAGTTTCATAACCATTTTTAGCAAATACCTCGGCCATGGTTTCCTCATCCTCCTTAAGGATAGAACATCCGGCAATGGTGTGCCAAGCATTGTTTCTATTGGCATTTCTACCCGTCATTAATCCTGCGCGGGTCGGGGCGCAGGTTGTCCCTACATGAAAGTTGGTAAGTTCTAAAGAGGATTGCGCAAAAGTATCCAAATTAGGCGTTTTTATCCAAGGATTCCCATGGTGACCCAAGTCTCCATACCCTTGGTCGTCCGCCATTATAATGATTAGGTTAGGTTTTGTAATGCTCTGATCATTAATTGCTGTTTTCTCCTTACAGCCCATGGCAATAAGCAAGCAAGACAACAGGATACCTTTGCAATGAATTCGGTTCATAGGCAAGCTAATATTTAATTGGTTTCTGATTTTACTTCGGTATTCATTTTACCCACATACTCGCTGGGAACAACACCAAATTGTTTTTTAAAACATTTTGAAAAATAAGATGCAGTGTTAAAACCGGTCATATACATAATCTCCTTAACAGAAAGATCGCTCTGATCAAAGAGTTGAACTGCACGCTTCAGTCTAACATTTCTGATAAATTCACTGGATGACAAACCTGTTAATTCCTTGAATTTCAGATAAAGGTTGCTCCTGCTCAAACCCATTTCACTCACCATCATCTCCACATTAAAATCTGTGTTCATCATATGCTTTTCAACAATTTGGATAGCCTGACTCAAGAATTTTTCATCCATTGTAGTCACTGTTACCTCATTGGGCTGCAGCGTAATATCCCTATTGAAGCGTTTCCTCATCTGCTCGCGACGTTTCACTATATTGGAAAGCTTAAGTTGCAATAACTCAAAACTGAAAGGCTTTCTCAAATATTCATCCACCCCCAATTGCAAGCTCTGGACTTCACTTTCTTGGGAAGACTTTGCCGTTAATATAATTATAGGGATATGACTTGTTTCCTGGTGTTCTTTCATAGCCTTACAAAAGGCTATACCATCCATAACGGGCATTAGAATATCACAGATAACTATATTGGGCATTGTTTTTTTGGCAATTTCAAATCCCACCTCTCCGTTCTCCGCCTCATAAATTGCATAATCTTTGTTTACGACCTGTTTTATAAAACTGCGTATATCCGGATTGTCATCCACAATTAATAATACCGGTAATTTGGACCTTGATTTGGACAAACTCTCATCTATGAGGTCGTCGTTCAGACCAATAGCAAAGGATTCCGTTTCAGAAGACCGCACAAGAAAATCGTTGTCAGAAACATCCTTGCAACTAATTTCTTCAATATTCATATAAGCATCTTTATCCTTAGGAAGCCATACTCTGAATTTAGTACCCAAATCGGCCTTACTGCTAACCGTTATGCCTCCTTGGTGCAATTCAATCAAATTTTTGGAGAAAGACAAACCTATTCCCATTCCTTCGCGATTAATAGAGCTATCCTCCTTGGCCGTATGAAAGCGTTCAAAAATACTGGAAAGTTTATCCTTGGGGATACCCATACCAGTATCTTTAACCTGTATTGCGATTTGATTTTGCCCATGACGAACCTTTTCCGAAATCTTGATGCGGATTTGTCCCCCGTTTTGGGTGAATTTAAACGCATTGGAAAGAAGGTTGTTTATAATCTTTTCCATGGCATCATGATCGAACCATGATTGTATATTGGGATTGGTTGTTTCAATACTAAAAAGGATGGATTGTTTGTGGGCCATAAATTGGAAAGGCTCTGCCACTTCCTTTATAAAGGATACAATATCGCTATTACGCATTACTAGCCTCATTTTACCTTGGTTCAGCTTCCTAAAATCCAATAATTGGCCTACAAGTCTTAGAAGGTAATCCGTATTTTTATGCATCAAGGCATATTGTTCCGCGAGGGCCTTGCTATCCACTTTTCCAATGTTCTTCTGTAAATATTCCAAAGGACCTTTGATCAAGGTTAATGGGGTGCGGAATTCATGGGAAATATTTGTAAAAAACTCCAACTTAATTTTTTGAAGTTCCTCCGACTTTTCCTTTTCAATATGTTCCAACTCCAATTGGTGTTTTTTAGATGTTCTGATAAAGGTGTATCTGTAGAAAAGCCATAATAGGCCAAGGACCATAAGAAAATAAATAACAAATGCCGTTCTGCTGTACCACCAGGGAGGCGCAATGGTCAATTTTAATTGGGTGGGGTCTTGATCCCAGAAGCCATCATTGTTGGAGGCCTTCACCTTAAAAGTGTATTCTCCAGGTGCTAAGTTGGTGTAGGTTGCGAAACGTTTTTTTGCAGTTGTCTCGGTCCACCCTGTATCAAAACCTTCCAACATATAGGCAAACTGATTTTTGGAAGGTGCCGCAAAATGTAAGGCTGCAAACTCAAATGAAAAATTATTTTCACCGTACTCCAGTAGGATTTCATTGGTTTTGTTAATGCTTTTATCCAATATTATTCTCCCGTTAACCTCCTCTCCAATGTCGATAGACTTGTTGAATATTAGTAGGTCCGTAATAACCGTTTTGGCAGGAAATTCATTAACTCCAATTTCTTCCGGATTGAAGGCATTGAAACCGTTGATACCTCCAAAAAGCATTTCTCCGTCCGACCTTTTTACGCAGGCCAGTTCTTGAAATTCATTATCTTGAAGTCCATCGCTCTCATTATAATTTTTAATATGTTCCGTTTTAGGGTCGAATTTGGAAAGCCCTTTGTTGGTTGAGAACCATAGGTTACCATCGCTATCTTCCAGAATTCCTTTTATGACATTGTTGGGCAGCCCATTTTTTTCGGAGTAGGAAACAAAAGTAGGATCCAAATCATCTTTGCCTTTAATCAGTTTATTAAGTCCGCCCCCAAAGGTGCCGATCCATAGGTCGCCTGATTTGCTCTCGTACAACGAGAGGATGTAATTATGACTAAGGGAGGAGGCATTATCCGGATCGTTCTTGTAGGTTACAAATTTAGGTCGTTTTTTGTATCGTTCCTGGGCGGAAATCATGCATAATCCATTACCGGTAGCAAGCCAGATGTTACCTTGACTATCTTCAAGAATACTTCTTACAATATCACTCGGAACCGAATTGGTGCTATTGGCATAATGACTAAAGACCTCCTTTTCATATACACCTTCAATTTCTGTACGCAGCCATCTGTGTACGCCCGAGCCATAGGTTCCTATCCAAATATTTTGCTCGGAATCCGTTAATAAACTAAAAACGCCACGCATTAGTTCTTGTGGCACTAAGTTTTTTTCAGATATGTTGTTGGGGTCACTAATATCCAATTGAAAAAGCCCTGGCGAGCTCTCCGTACCTATATAAAGTATTTTCCTATTGCCTATTTGCGTCTCCGTCAAGGCAAATGTTCTTTGGATAGAGTTAAAATGTCTAAACGCATTATAGGTCCCATTGTCATTTTTCTCGGTCAACATGTTCAGTCCGCCACCTTCGGTTCCTATCCATAGGGTCCCATTACTATCCTCGTACATAGCCCTTATTTTATCATAACTAAGGCTATTGGGATCAGAAGTATTTCGTATATGTCTAAACTTCTTCCTTCCCGGGTCAAGGGTATTAACTCCTCCCCCATTGGTCCCTATCCATATAATTCCTGTACTATCCAAGAATAGGGATTTAATAATATTTTTGCTGATACTCGCCGGATTCCTTGAATCATACACAAAACGATCCGTGAATTTTGGTAAATTTTCTCCAGAAGTATTTTCAAAAAGAAAAAGGCCATCGTTGGCACCTGCCCATATTCTATTTTCATTGTCTACCAATAAGGCAACAAAATTTCCGTCATACAGCTTCCGAAGTTTTTCACCCTGTCCTTTGACCTGACAATAAATACCTAGGCCAGTGGCTACAAATAGCCTACCGGTGGCATCTTCCTCAACGTCCCGAACTGCAGCGTTAGGTAGCCCAAGATCCTTGGTTATGCTCCCGAAATAATCCCTGCCTTCTGCATCCTTTGACAATTTAAATAAGCCTGAAGCGCCGCCCACCAACAATTGACCATTTTTATCTTCATAAATAGTATGTACCATGGTTCCGTCCCATCCAGCAATAAAAGGAGCCTGTTCCGAGTTATAATGTTGAAAAACAAGCTCATTGGAAGTAGATGATAGGTCGGTCATATCCAACCCATTCCGGGTACCCAGCCATAATCGTTTTTTACTATCCAAATAAACGGTCGTTATATGATCACTGGACAAACTGTTACTATCTCCATCCTTGTGCCTGTAATGGGTGAATTTACCTGTGGTAGCATTGAAGAAATTTAAGCCGCTACCTGTTGTGCCTATCCAGAGGTTACCATCTTCATCACCAACAATATCATATATCAAATTACTATTGATGCTACCCGGTTTATCTTTGTCCGGATTGTACACAGTAAAACTATATCCATCATACTTATTAAGTCCGTCATGGGTTCCAAACCACATATACCCAAATTTGTCCTGATAGATAGCATTGACGTCGCTTTGGGAAAGGCCGTCTTTGGTAGTAATGTGCTTAAAATCGATTATTTCTTGACCTAAGCCTATAATGGAGCAAAGTAGAAAAAAGCATATGCAAAAAGGCTTGAACCAAATAATATGATAAATTTTGAAATTCATACAAGTAAACTACGATTTCTTAATTAAACGCAGACCAACAACTTATAATTAATTTGGAGAAGCTGATCTATAAAGCTGTGAACAAGATGCCTACAGTCATGTTCAAAATATCGCGATCAACATGTTGTATACTGTCCAAACTCAATAAAACAAAAATTTTAACCAGGCCAATCCAAAAAAGATGCCATCTATATTCCAAAATTAGAACTATTAACCCTTTTGTTGTATAACAAATGGTTTTGAGGCTATACCAAATGATTGTTTATTTCCTGCACAAATGGATTATACAGGCCTAGATTCTTCCCCTAGGTAAAAGTACCAAGAATAAGCCTAAGATCCATTTTCCGATTTACTTTATAAGCCATACAGAATAGGAGCTGCTGAGACAAGTCTTTTCAACCTGAAAGTATTAATCAAATATAGAAAACACTACCTTTTCTAAAGTACACTTCACCATAAGAATGGAATAGATTTAGTTGAACGGCTTTGCTATAAACGATTCCGAGAAGCCCAATTAGCCAAAAGATAGTTCCTATAGGGAATGGATTTTATTTAGTTTAATATCTTCAATTCAACAGATTTTTCGAAGCCCAAATACCCGTATGACAGTTCTAAAAAAGATACGGATATATTATTGGGAATTTTATAGGATGCGCTAAAGATTCCTGAATTCACCTCTGTTTCCAAGACTTCAACTTTTTGAGACTCATTTTCAACTCTAATCAACACCCAAGCTTTATCCCGTTTATCGGGGTCTATATTTAAGGCGGCTTTTAGTTGCAGCACTATGGTCTCGCCAGGTTTTACGCCATCCAATTGCTTCGTTCCATCCACTTTCATCACATTTAGTTGGTGGCTGCCCAAAGTTGAGAAAGTTAAGGTTGCCTGCCAACCTCGGTTCGAAATGCCCCAACCTTCAGTGGCATAGGCATTCTTTCCAAAAACCCGGCCTTCATTTTCTCCTTTTACAACTTCCACTATTCCCGCTATTGGAAACTGTGAGTCCAAGGGAGAACCATCCAAAGTCCCCCTAACTTCACCCAACTCCCCATATCCGTGTGGGTGAGATTGGGGCCAACCATTTTCTACGCCTTTCCAATAACCGTTAATTCTAAGTCTGTCTTCACTTTTGTTGCTTAAATGGGCCCCTACCGGATTAACCCCAAAAACAAAATCGGTCTGGGCCCATCCTATAGCCCTTAATTCAGGGTCGTTTAGTAGGTGGGCCACTGCAAACATGGAGCCTCCCAAGGCTGGAGCCCCACCCAATTCCTTAGTTTTTGGGTGCGCCCATTCCGTTTCACTATGCTTGCGATATTTCCAAAAATTGTTGGTCCTTTGTTTCATATGAAGTGCCCAAGCCTCCAATTTATCTTTGGAAGCTGACGGAGCTTTATCGGGCAGCAATATCATAAAATAAGCTAGGGCTTGGGGAGTAATGTGTTCTGCATTGCGGATCCACCACATATGGCGTGGATTGTTAAAATCCCAATTGGCAATAATGTCTTCTGCTCCAGATTGGGCCCATTGCAAGAATTTAGTTGGTGAGCCGTCCTTCTCATTTTTTTCACACCAATACATAAACAAATTTCGAAAAACCGACTGTCCGTATGCATTACCCATTTCATTAAATTCCTGAAAACCTTGATCTACCCATTTGGTGCTGTAGGTCCAAAACCGTACCACTTTGTGCCGGTCATATTTTTCCCAATTATCCAAACATGCCTTCCTATATTTTTGATAGGTTTCTTCTGGTAAATATGGTTTTAAAAAGGCATGATAAGCGGCACAAACAGCCGCTAATTGGTCCAATGTGTTCCAATAATCGTAGGTCATTCTGGGGTGTCCCTGATACCCCAAGGACCCATGACGGTTCTTTACCGGACCATTATAATCTAAATGCCTATAAGCAAATTCGGCGTGCCAAAGGATAAGCTCAATTAAATCGGACACCTTTTTATCGCCCAATTCGGTTTTCCAGTTATCGAAGAGGGCAGGATTACTGGCGTATTGCAATATTTCAAAAATAGTTTCAAGGCCATAGGCACCTCCATCACGCGTTGGTCCGCCCCCGTAGACCTCACTCATTTGGTAATTGTTTAAATCGGAAAAACCTCTTGCATCCACAAAGAAATCATAGGCCAGTTTGGAGGATGTTGTTTCCAAAAGATGATCGGCTATTAAAAATGGAACAGACTCCCCATGACCTTTGACTTTTATGCGATATTCATGGCTAACCCCTTTTGGATCAAATTCCGTGAACCACCCTTCTTGATTCAACATTTGGCCTTCAAAAACAATTTTAGAGTTTTGGTCATCAACAATTTGAAAGGGTGTCCCATCTTGGGCCGCATAGCAAACAAAACGTTTGGATTCCCCTAGGTTGTAACCCAGTTGGTTTACATAAGGCTTATAGACCATCTTCCCGTTTAAAATTTCTTGTCCTACCACGTTATAGACAAGAAATAAGCATAGATAAATTATGGCAGATTTTAAATTCATTATTTAAGACTTAAATGATTATTGTTTTGTAACCTGGTACTGTACACGCAACCGGGTCAACTCACTTTTCAATTCTGAAATGGTACTGGACAAAAGTATCGACCCATAAACATTGTTCATTTCAGCAGGATCGTTCTCCAAATCGTAGAACTCCCATTCCTCCCCATCAGGAACATCTTCTCCGTAAAAACGTATGAGTTTATAGCGTTTATTGGCTATTCCTTCGTGGCGGCGTACAGAATGTGCACCAGGGTATTCGTAGTAATGGTAATACAAGGATTTTCGCCAATTATCGGGAGTTTCTCCCAATAACAGTGGGACAATGCTTTTGCCCTGCATATCATGGGGAATAGGTGCTCTGGCCATATCCAAAAAAGTTTCTGCAAAATCTATATTTTGAACTAGATCGGTATTTACACTTCCCGCTTTAACTGTACCGGGCCATTTTACAATCAAGGGCGTGCGAAAAGATTCCTCATACATAAAACGCTTGTCGAACCATCCATGCTCACCCATATAGAAGCCTTGATCAGAAGAGTAGATCACAATGGTATTTTTATCCAGCCCCTGCTCTTTCAAGGCTTTGACAATTTCCCCAACACTCTCATCTACGGACCAGATACAGCGCAAGTAGTCTTTCATATAGGTTTGATATTTCCACTTGGTAAGCTCCTTCCCCTTAAGCTGTCCTGTGGCAATTTTCTCATAGCGATCTCTAAATCTTAAATCATTGGCATACATCTCGCCCGAAGCCTTAAGATCCCTATCCAAATTCATACTTGTTGCTATATCCATCTCCTGTTTGTGTGCCGCGGAACCTCGGGTATCATAATTATCAAAAAGGTTATCGGGTTCAGGAATATCTATATCTTCATATTTTGTCATGTAACGCTCCGCAGGATCCCAATTGCGGTGAGGGGCCTTATGATGCACCATCATCATAAAGGGTTTATTCTTTTCCCTTCCGTTTTTTAGCCAGTTTAGGGAACGATCGGTAATTACATCGGTTACATATTCCCCTTCATAATTGGTTGCACCATTTTCGGTAATAAAATCAGGATGATAATATTTTCCTTGACCGGGCAACACTTCCCAATAATCAAAACCTTGCATTTTCCCTGGCAAATGAATCTTTCCGATCATGGCCGTCTGGTACCCATTTTTCTGAAGTATTTTTTGGAATTGCTGTTGATCATGATCAAAAACCGATTTCTTGGTATTGTCGAACTTCTTATGCTTATGGCTCATTTTCCCAGTAAGTAACGCCGCTCTACTGGGTGCACAAATAGAATTCTCTACATAAGCCTTGTCGAAACGCATTCCTTCAGATGCCAATTGATCAATGTTCGGGGTGGGGTTTAGGCCCTGCAATCTTCCTCCATAGGCACCTATAGTTTGGTATGAATGGTCATCGGAGAAAATCCATACAATATTCGGTTTCTTCTCTTGTGCCAGTACCAAAAAGGGAAGAAGACACACCACAAGGTTTATTACTTTTTTAATGATCATAATCTATTCTGTTTTCGGTTGTCAATCATTGTTTTTACCGCTTTCCAAAAAGGTAACATAAGTATAATATACCCCATATTTTTCGTCCCCTTCGATAAAGTCATTTACTAAAAATGTTTTTCCTTTCTCCAGATACACTTCAAAGGTCACTTCTTCCTCTTCCAGCTTAATATCTTTTTCCACAATTTGATTGGCAATCTGAATTCGTGCCTTATTTGGTGAAATGGGTTTGTACTCGAACCAATTTTTAGGGTTTTGTTTTGGTACGCCAAGGATGGGGCCCGGACATTCTTTGGGCCATCTTCTACAGGAAATGCGATAAGTACCCTCTTGCTCTACGTTGATAGCATGTTTGTTGTTTTGGTTCTTTAGTCCTTCAGCCACTTGTTCGCTTTTCCAAATAGGACTATCATCACCAATGGCATGTTGAATGGTCAATTTTATTTCTTTTTGATTAGGATTGCCCACAATCGCTGTAGGGACTTCATAATACTCGGTATTGGTCTTTACCTCATTCAAAAAGTTGCTGTTGTTCGATAGCAGTCGTTGCACCAATTCGGGATTCTGCGCGGCAATATCGTTCTCTTGTCGGCGGTCATTTTCAATATCGTACAAGGCCGTACCGTTCACCAAGCGCCACTTATCCAGTATCAAACAGGTTTGTGCAATATCTTGGGGTGGTCGCCAATCTTGACGGCTATGAACGAACAGCGTTCTTTCACCCAATTCGTTGTCCTTTTTCAGGAGTAAGGGCGAAAAATCTAGGCCATCGAGCTTCAGTTTCTCGGAAATTTCTATATCGCACAAACCCGCAAGGGTGGGAATCAGATCTACATGGGCTGTAGTTGCATTGATGTCCCATCCTCCCGTTACCTTTCCCTCTTTCCATCGGATGAAAAAAGGCACTCTGTGACCTCCTTCCAGTTCATCCCCTTTTCGCCCCCTGAAGCCCATATTATACCCTAGGTTCCTCTTGCTGTCAAATCCGGCGGTCGCCCCATTGTCGGTCATAAAAATTAAAATGGTGTTGTCAGCCAATTTTCTTTTTTTCAGGAACTTTTCAAGCCTGCCGAAATTTTCGTCTATGTTGGCGATCATTCCAAAAAACTCGGCATTGGGTATTTCGGCTCCCACCAAAGACTTGTAGGGTTCGGCGTATTTTTCGTCCACATAATGCGGACTGTGGGGTGCATTGGTAGGCAAATAAATAAAAAAGGGTTCTTCGGTATCTTCGATAAATTTCATGGCCTCATCGAACCAAACATCGGTGCAATACCCTTCAAATCGTTTTGGTTCTTCATTGACGAAATAGGTATCGTTGAAATAGGTATTGCCCCAATAATCGGACAATTCCCCAACACCTCCACTCTTATGGTGCACGGCAACCTCAAAACCGAGATCTATTGGTCGTACCGGATAATTGTCCCCTAAATGCCATTTACCGAACATTCCCGTTCGATAACCATTTTTTTGAAATAAACGGGCCATGGTGGTAGCCCCTTCCGAAAGGGCGTCACGGCCTTTGTAAGTAGCCCAAGCACCATTATTGATTGGGTAGCGACCAGTCATAATCGCCCCACGGGTTGGCGTACAGACCGGACTCACATGAAAATCGGTCATACGCACAGCGTCTTTATAAAAGGCATCGATATTTGGAGTTTTAAGCCAAGGGTTGCCATGGCAGCCCAAATCGCCTATACCCTGATCATCGGTCAGTACCAGTATGACATTTGGCTTTGATTGTTGTGAAAACCCAAACTGTACAATTAGTGCCAATACACAAATGAAGTACTTCTTACTATTATTCCGGTTCATATCGGTAACCATAATTTCTGTTTATTACAAATTAGAGACTGCTTTAAAAGTTATCGCCCCTCCGGATGATTATTGATATTCGGCTTCTGGGCAAAATAGACTTCTGGCTTGTGCCATACCCCTGTTTTCTTATATTCGGGTATATGCTGGTCTAGACTAAGGTCACAGTCAAACCTTGCAATAATTGAATATCCCTTTTTTGGTTCACCGGCATTAATGAAATGTGATAGCCCCCATGTAAAGCCCCTACCATTCCCGCTATCGGTAAACATATCAGCGGCATAGGGCCCACCTGCTATCGGAGGCAAAGAAATGACCGAGGCTATTTCAAAGTTTACCCCGTCTTTGGCGTATTGAACGGTCTCTCTTTCATTGCCGTCTTTAATAGTAATATTGGCAATACCCTCCTTAAAAGGGAAATATGTGGTTTCGTGCCCCGAAGTCATTACGGGGTTCAAGGAGTGCTTTTCAAAGGGTCCCAAGGGGTCTTCGGCTATGGCCAGGCCGTGACCTACCGCATATTTATCCCTAATATCGGGCCATTTATTATAGGCCGCTTTATAATAAAGGTAAATTTTTCCTTTATAAACAATGGGCTGGGGATCGTGGGTGGCATCTTGATCCCATTCGCCCTTTTTCCCAAATGGGATTACAGCATCGCCGCCATGTATCCATGGTCCGTCAGGTGCATCGGCATAAGAAACGGAAACCGGGCACCAGTCACCACGTAACCCACTTGGTTCGTTAAACGCTTGGTAGTAGAGGTAGTATTTTCCTTTCCAGACCAAAATATCCGGTGTAGCAACAGAACGCCACCCTGGTTTGGGTTTTTCAGGTCTTTTGATGGCAACACCTTCTTCTTTCCAGTTGATCCCATCCGCACTCGTGGCATACCAAATTTCGGCCAGGTCCCAATCGGTCGAAGGTATTTCATCTGTAGCTTCCTTGGCCCTGTCCCAACCAATAGGTGGTGTTTTAGTGTGACGTTTGGTATACCACACATAATATTTTCCGTCTACAAAAATTGGTCTTGAGGGGTCACGGCGGGTAATAGTTCCATCACCACCATTGTAATCGAATCCTTCTAGTTTGGTGTACTTGAAAAGCGAATAGAGTTCATTGTCTTGAACCCTTGGTGTGGGATAGTCGAACATTCTCTCGGCCGAAGCACTTAATGGGAAGTCCGGTTTTTCTTCCGGCATTTTATGTGGAAAAACTTGATGCTCCTGTGTCTCGGCATTTTCCGTTACCGCAGACTTTGATTCTTGTTTAGAATCGGAACAGTTAATGAATAGGCTAGCCACCAAGAAAAGGACTAGCGCAGATTGCGTATAAAACTGATTGAAATGCATGGGTATTGTTTTAGAGTTTGAACTGAGTTGCTTTGTTATTTTACTAGTTACTTGTTTTTTTAATTTTTAGAGGTATCTGGAGATTAAACGATTGACGCACTCCGTTTGCATCAAGCGTATCAGCGGCGCACAAAAGGGCTATGGGTTCTCCGTTTTCTCGATACACCTGAGGTCTCTCAAGGTGCGTGAATTGTTGTTTTCTACCATTTTCCCATTCTACGATACGCTCCGAAATCTCAAAATTTTTGGCTTTATTCCATTGAATTCCGTCTTCAGAATCATAGTGCACCAAAGAAAATTTCCTTTCCCCTCCTTCATGCTTGATACGTTTTACAATAGCCCGAAACTTACCATCTTGGTACCAGATATAAGGATCTTCGGCAGGAAAGCGTTCCCCTTCGAACGTAAAGACCGGATCGGGATATTTTTTGAAAGGTCCAGTGGGACTGTCGGCAATGGCCACCATATGTACTACCGGACCACCTCCTGGTAAGGGATGTTTTTTACCTACCGCCTTATAGACCATCAATATTTTACCATCTGGCATCTGGCATACAGAAGGGTTTGAGGTCATTAAGGCATCATAAGCATCTTCATTGGGTGAAACATCTAAAACCGGCTTATCAAAACGTTTCCATGGTCCGTTGGGAGATTCAGCAACGGCCACCCCAATACGTTGGTTATTTCTGTGTACCCAATTAATTCTAGGTTTACCGGGAACACTTACAACTTTTTTGTCTCCTGTATTACCCATATAGTACAAATAATATTTGCCGTAAAACTTATGTATTGTAGGATTATGAGTAGTAGAACCGTCCCAAAATTCAGCTCCACGGTCAGGCAATGCGACGTCTTTGTATTCAAATGGACCAAAGGGAGATTCAGAAACGGCATGTGCGATGACCGAATAATTCACCCATTCCCATCCAATATCTTTAGGCCAACGGGAATAAAACATATGGTAAAGACCATCTTCGCCCTTAACCAAGGATCCGCCCCAAATACTAAGGCTATCGTTTCTAAATACAGATTTAGGCGACACCTTACCAAATTCTATTTTAAAATCAGGGGATTTTTCCACTTCCAAGGAAGCTGTTTTCTTTTCCTGTTTACAGGAGATCAATAAAATGAGAAGAAGAATTAAAAAATTAATTTTTTTCATAATGTTCTGATGTTTACTTGTAGTTTACATTTTTGAGGTTCGCCTGTTGCCGTTTTTTATGACCTTATACCTAGAATCCTTTTAGACGGTAGATATATATCTATATAATTGGAACCTTCTCCATAAATGGCATGAAATTTCCAATCCCCACTAAGCATAAATAAATCTTCCCCATGGGTGTCCATCTCCATTTCTTGGACGGAGCAGCATCCGATCACTAAAAGTAAAGCTCTATATATGACAAGTCTTAAATGCATTGTAATAGTATCTTTATTAGTAATTCTTTTTTACAAACGGATGTTTCTCTTTAGATTTTGGCTCACGAAACACCCAAGGTTTCCATGTTTCGTAACGTTCTTTCCATTCTTCCAAAGTTCTGGTTGGGTATTTTGATGATAATCCGCCTTCCCTAAAATCTTGTGAAACCCCTTTATCCTTGATCTGTTCTCTCCATTTGTACAATTCTGCCAATAATTTGTCCTTTATATCGCCATAATGGAGGTCATAGGCTAGATTGTTCAATTCATAGGGGTCTTTTTCGATGTCATATAACTCAAACTCGGGTTTATTGGGTGCAAAAAACTTTGCCTGATCCTTATTGAGCTTGCCTTCCATATACATTACGTTCATCTCGGCCAACATAGGGTACATATCCTCCTTGTATCCACTGTATTGCAACCAAGCCCGCTCTGGCATTAGATTATGGATCAATTTGTATTTTTTGGAGCGAATGGTTCTCATGGCGTCATGTGTGCCCCCCATCCGATCCCTTGCCGCAAAGATGTACTCCCTATTTTTTGAGGCTTCTTCAAAGAGGTTTTTCCCTTGTAGTGGATGGCTGGGTTTCGCGCCGGCAACATCTAAAATGGTAGCGGTAATGTCTATTGTCTGCACCATATCCTCGTTTACCTGATTTGGAGCCACTTTCCCTGGCCATTTAATAATGAGCGGAACTTGTAAACCTGGGTCATACAAGAACTGTTTGCCCCTAATATGGCAACGTCCGTTATCTCCAATTAAGAATACCAGAGTATTCTGGGAGAGCCCTTCCTTGTCCAATCGTTTTAAAATATCACCAATTTCCCGGTCACATATCTGCATTTGTTCCAGGCCATTGGCCCAATCGCGTCTTGCAAATGGTGTATCCACATAATAGGGAGGTAACTCAATATCATTCGGATCTATAGGGTTTTTGGCATCCCTATTCCATTGTCTATGGGTTCCTCCCAAAGTAATCTGGGCAAAAAACGGCTGTCCCTTTTCGCGTTCTTTCCAATCCTTGCCCATAAAGCCCAGATCTCCTTTAAAATTGGCATCTGTCTTGTTGTAGAGCATCAGGGCAGTAAAGTACCCCGCCTCTTGTAATAGTAAGGGCATAGGCTTAATTCCATACGGTAAAGATTTTCTATCTTCTTTGGCCGTTCTGTGCTGTTCGGCCCCTATATAATTTTGATGAAAACCTGTGATCATTGCGGATCGGGATGTAGAACAGACCGGGGAAGTACAAAACGCATTGGTATATCGCATACCTTCTGTTGCCAATTGATCCGTAACAGGGGTCTCAATTCCCTTGGTTCCGTAGCACCCCAAGTCGAGCCCCCAATCCTCGAGCATAATCCAAACAATGTTGGGGCGATCCACGGGAATGTTTTGCGCTATTAAATTATTCGAAATAAAAATTATTACTAAGCAAAGGATTCTAATCGGTTTCATATTACTATTCGTTTTTCTGGCGGTAGCGCTATTATTTGTAGTTGGTTACTTTTTAAGTTCCTTGATACCCGACCACTCTGTAGCGTCAGATTTTATTTTAACAAAAAACAGTTCTGAAGAAGGCCAGGGAATTTTAAGGGCCCCTTTAAGCTCGGTATTTATTTCTTCCGAAAGATTATCCTCACTGTTCCCATACCTAATAGTAAATACGGAATCCCTTTCACTCACCGAATAACCGAGGCCAACACTCTCCCCCTGTCTCCCCAAAAATTCTATGGCCGGCACATTCGATGTTACCTCTATATCCTCTCTGTTCAAGATGTCCTGACTGCCATAACAGCTAGAGGTTTTAACTTCAATATCCATTGGGGATAATAAGGCAACCCTAATACCTTTGGCGTTCTGTTCATTTTTTAGATCAAAATTCAATGCAGTATCGCCGGGTTTGATTGCAGGTAGTTCTATGGTTCCTTCAGAAATAGTTGCCCCTTTTCCATCAATCAACTGGTATCTTAATACATAGCCACTGAGAATAAAGGACGGAACATCCTGTTTTTTTCTGGGCAGAAGTTTTATCGTCAACTCTGTTTCGCTCAAGGAACATGTTAATGTTTGGACCGGTGCATAAATATCTTGAATTTGTGTAAAGGCCTTTTTTTTATTTCGCCATACATCCACCACGCCCCAAGCCCTATTCTCTGATGGGGGCGTATTTTTATAGTTGCTGCGATAATCGTTGTACGTCCACAATGAAGACCCTACTACAAAAGGTAGTTTACGTATTTTTTCCAATTCGTCAACAAGTCTATCCGTCAGTTTTGAATCTGGGCCCAACCCAATTTGATTGTCTCCTATTTCAGAAATAAAAATGGGTTTACCAGGAAATTTACGATGGGCCCTGCTTACTTTTTCATAAGTTTCCCCATAAGAGTTCATACATAGCAAATCTAACTTTTCATAGGGCTCGTTGCCTATTTTTGCCAAGGGAAGATGGGAAGTAAAACTTACATAGGTTTTTAGGCGGGTAGAATCCAAGCCGCTCACATGGTCCAACATATCGTTTACATACTTGTATTGTTCAGACGTCATCGTCATATCTTCCCAGCTCCCTTCCGAATTGCCAATTTCATTGCCCATACTCCAACCCACTACACTGGCATGGTTAAAGTCGCGAGTAATCATTTCACTCAACCATTTCTTTGTTCTTGGATTGTTGGGTACTGCGTTTGGTGCTCCTCGCCCCCACACTGGAATTTCCTCTATGATCAAATATCCTATGCTATCGCAGAATTGTAGTAGCTTTTTTGAAGCAGGGGCATGCATTATTCTGGAAAAATTACCCCCAAGGGATTTTATATCCAAAATGTCGTTGGCTATTAATTCGTAAGGTTCGGTGTTGCCATGCAATCGGTGATCGTGTACACGGTTAAAGCCATTTAAGCGAACAGGTTCGTTGTTCAGCACCAATTCCTCACCCACCGCTTCCAGTTTTCGAATTCCGAACTTATCCGATAGTTGATGTACGTTTAAATTATTGATAAACATTTCACTATGCAAAAGGTACAGATAAGGGTGGTCAAAATGCCATAATTTTACAGTGGACAGATCCTCTTCAAATGATATGGAGGTTTCCTTGCTATCCTGTGCAGGGATCTGGGCGGTAAACGTCTCGGATAGCCAGGGTCCAGTTTTGGAATCTGATAAGTTTGCTTCAATTTGGACCGACTTCCCTTCATCCGAGTTGTTCTCGATTTTGTAGGAAATCTTAAAATTAACTTTGTTGGTTTTAAAATCTGGTACTGCGGTAATGTGCTGCCATACCATACGAACATCACTGTTGGCCGTCAAGGTTACATCCCTACTTATTCCCCCCCATGCCCACCAGGCTCCGCGTTTAAATGTATTATCAGCCATAACCACCAATGAGTTGGTTTGTCCTAAATTGACCTGTCCCGTAATATTGAATTCAAACGGCGTATAGCCCCCTTCGTGTTTCCCCAATAATTTCCCATTGAGCCAAACCTTAGATGTTTCGTAAACGGCATCGAAACTTAACCGAATTTGTTTGCCCTTCCAAGCTTCTGGAATTTTAAATTCCCGCTGATAAAAACCTTTTCCTACAAAATGGGCATATTTATTTTCTACGTCCCAGTTGCCCGGGACTTCCAACGTATCCCATGTCTCAAAATCGGAACCAGAAACCTTAGCCTCGTCGATATCGTTGGATGCCATAAATTTCCATGTCCCATTGAGCGATATTTGCTCTAGGCCATTGTTAGCATCCTCATTTTTAATCGAATTATCATCACAGGAAACCACAAGGGATAAAACCAAGAGGAAAACATGAAATTGTAAATTAGTCATAATACCAGTTTTATATTTTTACAAATCGTAAGGCTGCACCACCATTAGAAGCCAATTGAATAGTTATCTTGCTGTCGGATGAAACCGCCGCCATTACTCTCTTAAAGGGTATGGCCGTATTCCATTGGCGTAGGTTGGCTTCCTTGTTCAAGCCTTCCAAATTGATAGGTATGGCTTCAATATCGTCCACCAGTATTTCTGCATTATAATCCCCATCTTTTAGAAAATTCAAGTCCACGGTCATTTCTTTAGAATTGCCACTACTCAAAATACCCAAGTACCAATCATTGCCCTTTCTTCTAGCAATGGCAGCCAGTTCGCCTATTTTGCTCTGTGGCAACACATAGGTTTCATCCCAAACTGTGGGCACAGATTTTATGAAGTTCAATGCAGGGGCTATAGCTTCATTGTTCAATAAAAATTGGGTGTTTTCGGCTATACAATTAAAAGGGGAATAAAAGGCTACCAGAGTACCTAATTGATGCGCCCATGAGGTTTCGCCCGGTTCGGTGAAGCCTAGCGGAGTATAATCCCCATGCCCCGTAACATAACGGGTAAAAGGCAAGGCTGCATTGTGGGAAGCAGGCAAAGGGCCTTCCGGCATATGATTTACTTCCAAACCTCTTATTCCTTCCCTTGTTACTTCATTTGGGTAGGTGCGATATTCCCCTGAACTCTGTTGGCACCCGTGAAAATTGACCATAAGTCTGCGTTCCGCAGCCTTTCTAAGAAGGGCTTCATCGAAATCGATGATGTGCTTATCCTGTCCATTCATAAAATCGACCTTTACCCCAACGGCACCGGCCTGTTTTACACTGTCCAAAAAATGGCCCATAACAGCATAATCGTTTTCTGGAAAATTAATCTCTTTGGAATGCTTCCAGACGAAGATACCTACTCCTTTATCTTGGGCATATGAACAGAGCTTGGCTATTTTTTCCCACTTGTCTTCCCAGGCTTCCCAGCCGTCATCAACCATATTGTATTCAAATTCCAGTGCTACGGCGTCATCCACCATATCGTGCTCTTCCCCAAAATCCACATATTTTCCCGACCACCAATGCCAAACCGATTTCCCCGGTTTTATCCAACTGGTATCGGCAAATAGTTCCGAATCGGGAGCGGGGTTTAAAGACGCTACCATAGTATTGTTTGCCAGAGCATTTAAATCATCTGCCAAGAGAATACAACGCCAAGGCGTGGTTACAGTGCCATCCACAACAAAACCTTGATCGCCTTCCGTGAAATTAGCCTTAAAGGTGTTATTTCCGATGGCTTCCAATCGCAAACCGCTATAATTATATAGTGCTGCTTCTGCCAAAAGTGCATAACCGCCTTGGGGAAGTTCACAAGTAAGGGTAAGCCCTTGAACGGGGCCCATCTTGGACACCGTGGGCATCCTTGAAATGTCGGCCGAAAGCCATTCTCCCGCATGCGATTTCAACTTCCAATCACTGTCACGTTCAAAATACCATACCTTGGTTTCTTCTGGCAATTTAAAGGTAGTTGCTTCACCCTTTAAAGCTTGGCTCCCCTCACCTGGCACGATATAGCGGTAGGCCACCCCTTCGTTGGACAATTGAAATTCCAATTTCCATTTAAACCCATCTGCTTCCGTAACCTCATAGCGATGAATGTTCCCTTTATAATCGGCCATTTGTTTAATACCGTTAAGCGTATATTTCACGGCTACTTGGTCTTGGCTCAGAAAGCTTATTTTAGAATTACTTCCAAGGTTTTTACCATTTATTTTTACACCCAATAAGGAGGTATCCAAAACCATTTGCCCTTCCTTTTTAACCGTATAGGCCAACTGTTTGTTTTTCAATTGAAAAAGGCTTGTTCCCGTTTGCCCATAGACCATTTCTATATGATCTGTTTTGCTGGAACAATTCACTAAAAACAATGCACTGCATAGAGTCAAGTAAAACCTCATATTTACAATTAATCGAAGGTTATTCGGTATTTTCATTTATATCACCTTATTTAATAAACCGAAATTTTAAACAAGGATACCGGTATGTTTTCCTCCTTCTTGGCAAACTCAAAAGTCAGCGAATCCGTTCTTGTTACTTTTTCCAATTCTATGGTATTTATGGCCTGATAATTTCCTGTAACTTCCTTAAGAATATTACCTGATCCGTCTTTTATCCTATAATCGGCTACCACAAAAGGTATAACCTCTTCCGGGTGGCCCATAAGGGTAGTTTCCAAAGCATGATCAAAATCGCAATCGAAAAATAGCTTTATGGTCTTTAGATCTACTGGGGTTTCCCATTTTAGTTTTACTTCTGGGGTTTCGTCGTCCATTGCTGCCACCCATGCATTGGTTTTTCCATGAGATTCGGGCCTAAGCTGACCATTCAACAGATTGTCCGCCCCAAAAGCCGCAATAGGTCTATCAAGTGTCAATGCCAAATTCTTCCCAGCAGGTCTTCTCTCCGGGGTCCAGAATTCGAAACTATCAACGGCGATGTCGGCTGGCGGATCTTGTCTACCATAATTTGATACTGCCTTATTCACCTTATTCTGTACCGTCATTAGTCCCGTAACACGCTCGTCCGAAAGCCTTACTTTCACCTTTTCGTTCTTCATGATACAACAGTAGGCGTAGTGTTCGGTTTTTTGTGCCTTTGTGGTCTGGAAGACAAGCTTTTGTTTTCCTTTTTTTAATTGAAATATTTGACTATCAATAACATGATCAGGAGTAAAATGGGTGCAGGCAATACTGGCTTTCAATTGTACTTCCACGCTTGTCTCCTCTTCCGCTTCCACCTCAAATTCAAAACTATAATTCTCATTGGCTTTTAAAGGCAACAATTGTGCAGTTCCAAACCTAAGGGTCTGCCATTCATTTCCTGGATAAAACCCCTTAAATTGAAAAGTGGAACTTGTACTAACAACAGCCTGTCGCGCCAGGTCTTCATTGTCCGGGGTCTCCAATCGGGGAATGCTTTGACCATCCCTATTCAAGGCCAGTTGAAGTTCCTTAATCTTTTCTTTTGATGATAAGTCCCGAGGCAAACAATTTTGTTCAATACAAATAGACGCCGCCTTGCCCACGGCCTGCGCACCATGGGCGCAGGTCAACATCACTCTTGAAGACCCGAAAGCCACGTGGCTGGCACTTATTATTCTGCCTGCTAGAAAAAGGTTGTCCAAATCCTTGGAATAAAAACATCTATATGGAATGGAATATACCCCCTTACCATGCCATTGTGTACACGAATTATGCTTGCTATATATACCATCTGCCGGGTGAAGATCCATTGCCCAGCCTCCAAAGGCAACAGCATCATAATGATCCCTTTGTTCTACAATGTCTTTTTGGGCCAACATATAATCGCCTTCAAAGCGCCTACTCTCCCGCTTACCGGGAATGGTACCTACCCATTCCAAGGTAAGATTCGCCGCCTCGGGATATTTACCACTATTCTTTACATAATCCCAAATACCATATACCACTTTCCATAATTCAAATTTTATATCCTCGGATTGATGTATGGTATCGAGGCGACCTCCGTGTTCTACCCACCATAATTTACATCCATGGTCTCCCAATTGATAATTTTTTATTCTAGGTAGTTCCTCGGCATTTTTTATGGCAAACGATGGAGCGGTATACGACACTGGCCTGCCTAAATCCTTAGTATAAAAATAAAGGGAGTGACCCAGTAAATTCCCGTAGTCCTCTAGATTCGGAGCAAACCCTTCATCAAATTCCTCTTTGCTTTCTGCACCCATACGAAAAGAGGCACCAGACATAAAGGCAACGATTCCATCCCCGGAGGCATCACAAAATAAGGGCGCTGTAGCCGTGTAGGTGGTGGAATTCTGACTGCAAAAGCCGGTAACGCTTTTTATTTTTTTATCATCGCCTTTTTCCACTTCATAGACGGCGGTGTTCAACAACAGGGTAATATTCTTTTCCTCATAAACCTTTTCGAGCAAGACGGTATCAAAAATTAAAGGGTTTCCCTCTTTATTTCGCTTTAAATTCTCCAATAAAATCTCATTTATCAATCCACCTTCGCGACTCCAGCGGTTATTGTTGCCCATATGGGAAGTAGCTCCCAAACTCCAGAGTCGCACCTCCGATGAAGCATTACCTCCTAGCACCGGTCTATCCTGCAATAGCACTACTTTGAGCCCTGCACGGGCGGCTGTAATAGCAGCGCAAACACCGGACAGGCCTCCGCCCACCACTACTAGGTTGCAATTCAGAGCTACTAGTTTCGTTGCCCTTTTATCAGAACTGTAATTTTCTAATATCATATTGTATAATTGTATTTTCTGGATTTTGAGTATTAACCCATTTATTTTTATGTCTTATGTATTTTTTTACTCTTTGAATTCCTGTAAATTATGAAGGTCCCTAATAATACCACCAGAACTCCCATGCCGGCCACAAGTGCGTTACCGGTTTTTCCGATATAGGACAGAATCAATAACAAAATCCCTGTGGAGGCCACACCGATACCGATGACCTTTGCGCCCCGTTTATTGCCTTCTCCCGTTTCCTCAATTGGTTCCGAGGCCTTTTTCGCAACTAATACTTGGTAATCCATGTATTGTGAAATCCCAGTTTTCTTAGTCCTGGCGTAGAGCTCGAAAAAAAATAGCATCACAACAGGAACCCCTACTCCAAGCCACATTTCTTGGGCCCTGTCCAAGGAAAAATCTAAAAGACCAGGGGACTCAAATTTGAAGAACGAATTGATTAACAGTGAAACTATCGTAATGGCCAATACACTTTTTCCTGTCTGATACTTGGAGAACAAGGCCCACATAGGGGGCAAAAACATAGCTCCACCGGTAATGGCGGCCACACTCATTACCACCTCAACAATCCCACCCATATAAGGAACCAATAGGGCAACGATAATAGTAATAACACCCAGTGCTATAGTAGACCAACGCCCAACCTTGACCAAATGATCCCCTGAGGTGTTTGGACGAAAATGTTTGTAGACATCATTGGCCAGTACCCCTGCCGATATATTTAGGGTAGTATTCACCGAACTGGAAGTGGCAAATACCATTCCTCCCAACATGAGTCCCAACATCCCCACGGGCAATACTTCCTTGCACATCAGCAAATAAGCCCCTTCATCTGCCAGGCCATCCAATTCCGGATTTAGCACCCGATAAATCATGGGTGGTAACATCCAGACCAAGGGACTTATCAAATATAACGCACCAAAGAGCCACCCCACTTTTTTTGCATCCTTGGGTGTGGCCACACTGGTATATCGTTGCACATACGCCCAATTGCCTGCAATAAAAAAGAGATTGTAGAGTCCGAAAGCAATCATAAACCCCCAGGAATACTCTTCATTAACAAGGGCAAAGAAGTTTTCAGGAGCTTGGGAAACAAAATTATCCATTCCCCCTATCTTGTCGAAGGAAAGGGGAACCACGATCAATACGGCTGCTGTGAGGACTACAAATTGCAGCACGTCAGTTACAATCACCGCCCATAAACCACCAACGGCCGTGTAAATTAGAATCAGTACCCCTAGGACTATAACACTGGTCCCAATAGGAATACCCGTAGATACTTCTACAATTTTTGCTACAGGGTACAAGAAGGCTCCGGTGGTAAACAATGAAATTAGAAGGAATAAATAAGTATATATTTTTTGGGTATTGTACCCCAAACGATCGGTTATAAATTCGGCTGCAGTCAGGGCCTTGGTCTTCTGCCATTTTGGGGCAATAAAAAAGCCAATAATAAGTCCGGCTATACACATGGTAGACTGGATGGTAATGGCCACCCATCCACTGCTATATGCAATGGATCCCCAGACCACGAAAGTACCGGCAGAGAAAAAGCTCATAAATAAGGACAGACCACTCATCCACCAAGGCAGCGCACCCCCTGCTGCAAAAAAGGATTTCATGTTCTTTCCGGATCTGGAAAAGCTTAACCCACAAATAAAAACAAGCAGGGTGAAAACTATAATTACCCCAATATCTATCTTACTCATTCGTTATTTTTTAGATGTCGCAAATGCAACAACTTATTGTTTATAACCCTCTAAAAATTGTAACACCAAATAGGCATATACTTCATTGTCCCTATTGGCAAAAACCTTTAGGTTTTCCATTATTTCACCTTCATTATTCCTTTCAGCCAAAAAGTCCAAAAATGCCCGTAATTGATTTTTGGTCATACTTCCCAATTTAATGGAAATATCTACTATACTGGATTTGGGAGCTTCCTCCAAATGCTCCAGCATTAGCGATCTACTGTTGATATCTATTGTTGAAAAAGCATCCCAAAAAGGAACCTGGACAGCAGGGTTTCTCCAAAATTCCCCTGGTAGGTTTTTAATGATATAGCCCCGCACGAGAGGAATACTGGATTTAAAAATACCCGCTAGCCTCTCAAGATGATCCAGATACTCCACTTTATCCAGTTTTTCCAGGGCGAACATCTGATAATCCGGGTCGTCTTTTTGGAGCATCCTTAAAATCAGCTCCTTGTCCAAAAGGTCCAGTGTATGTTCCTTTAGTTTCCCGGATATTTCTCCGTGAACCAGATGCCATGCCACGTAACATGAGTAAAGTGCTCCTGAAACAACGCTCTCCTTCACTTCGGCAATAGTTGCACCGGACAACGCATCAACATCCCCGTGATCGGAAGGGCTGGGCTTCTTTACCAATTCATCGATTTTCCTTTGTCTAAAGATCGATTTATCATCCAAAAGCAACTGATGTAATTTTAAATAATCAGCCTGTACAAATTCATCATGATCATGTTTTGTAAGAGGTTGTTGAGGATATCGGTCAAAACCGGCATAATCTCCCAACAAAGTCCAATACAACCTTATGTGCATTAGCTTGCATTCCCCATCGGCACAGACGGGAGTTTCAATTTCGGAGGTATACAATACAGGCTGCTGTTCCCGGTCTACCAAAAGTGCTATATCCTGTTGACCTATGGAATCTACCTCTATGAACATTCCTGTTTCCTTTGCTACCAATTGGAGGCCATTTTCCCAACCCATTGTATAGAATTCGGGAGGCCTGTCCATAATACCCTCCTGCACCCCGTTCAAGGTAGGAACTGGCAATGGGAACTGGGCACGCCCCAAACAAACAACCAACATGAAAAGGAATGCCTTTACAAGTTTCATTTTTTGGATTCTGGAATTTTTCTATATTTCTGTTCTTCTATCAGCTCCAAATACTCTGGTAGATATCCTTTATAAATATCCCTAGGATTTACGTCATACTTTTTACAAAGTGAAGCGGCAAAGCCAACTGCGGCTCCCATTTGCCCTGTGGTCCTCATTACCCTTGGACCGCCCAGACCTATATGGGAACAACTAAAATTCCGACCTGCCATAAACAGATTATTTATGTTTTTGGAATAAAGGCTTCTATAAGGAATATAATATTGAATACCCCTGTAAAACAAAGCTTCTGAAATAAAATCCGGATTCTTTTCATCTTCCAAGATGGTTTGATAATGCACATCTATAGCCCTTTTTTCAACCACTACGGCATCGGGAAATTTAATTTCGTTCACTGCATCCTTAAAGGTAAAGATGTGATCACCTACAAGCCTTCTAGACTCCCTCTTACCTACCAAATAAGAAACCCATTCCAATTTACGATTTGCATTTTCCGGCTCTTTTTTGGCATTGCTAAAGGATCCGTAAATAGCCCTTAACATATGATCCCTAATCTCTTCGGCATCCTCTATTTGGCTAAGGTCGTTTCTGCTAAATTCCCATTGCCACTCCCCTTTTACTTTTGAATAGTCTTTTGCAACCGGCATGGCCCAAGGCACCTCGGGAAATTCCTGTGGCGACTCCATTTCTTTGGAACCCCAAAGAACGGATGATCCCATTACAGCATTGTCCGGTACTTTTGGACTCCACAACTCCCCATGTTCTTCCCAAGTCTCACCATAGGTGTCAGCACTCTCGCGACCATAGGAAAATTCCGCTCCTGACCAAAATCCGATCCAGCCGTCACCTGTAGAATCCACAAAATATGGTGCGGTAAACCTCTTTCTTTCACCCGTAGCCGTTTGGCGGGCATCGACGTATTTAATTGTATTGTTCTCTGCCTTGGCATCATAGGCTCTCCAGTTCAGAAACAAATCTATGTTATCATAACTCTTTACATTATTGTCCCTTTTTTCTTGATCTATTTCAGCATCAACATGCCCATTGGGGTAATGCTGAGTATCCAACATTTTTAAAATCCTCTCAAAATTCCCATAGATTCCCTCTGTATGTACTCTGATCTCACTACTGGCATTACCTCCCAAAAGGGGCCGATCATGAATAAGGGCCACCTTTAACCCTTGTTCTGCTGCTGCTATGGAAGCGGCGCAGCCTGCAATACCGCCACCAACGACGACAAGGTCATAGGTTTTGGTTTCTTCGGGCACATTGGTTTCCGACTTAACCGTTTTTCTCCACTCCGCCAATTTCTTAGGGGCAGCGGGAGGTTCCTCCTTAGTAGTCGAAAAATAAATAGCGTCACATCTACCATTAAAACCGGTGAGGTCTATTAGTTCCAGGGAGACTTTTTTTGCTTTATCTATGTTGGCCAGACCAACATATTCCCAACCCCAGCCAGAACGCTGGCCCAAGGTTTTTTCCAATACTTCATTGGCCACCTTCAACCTAAATTTGCCTGGCGCCTCCCAATCGCCGGGCACCCAATTCATGGTGCGTACCCAGGTGTGGTATTGCCCTGCTTTATCAAAAGTCACTTTGGTAGTGGCATTCTTTACCTTCTCTCCCATTCCGTGGGCCATGAGGTATGGCGAGCCCATCTGCTCAACAAATTGTGGATCCACGACCCACCCACCAGGATTTTCAAAGCTTTCGGCTTCAACCAAAAGGTTTTGCGAGTTAATGCTGGCAATGCAAAAAAATAAGCCAAGTGCCAACAATATTTTATGGGAATGCGTCATAACTTCGTTTTTTTTAAATCCTATGTATTTGTTTCTTGATAATTATAGGGGACAGTAAACTGCCCCCTATTTCTAAAACTAACAAAAACAAACTATCTAACTCAATATTATTTTTTAATATCCGGGATTTTGGGTTACTACACCACCCGTGGCATCAACTTCAGCTTGTGGAATAGGCCACAAGTAGTGCTTCCCAGCATCAAATGTCCTTACTTCCACTTCCCTAAAATCCAAATTACCCAACTCTACCCTGGGCATGGTGGGTGCTCCATCATAAGAAATGAAGCCATCTTCATCAATATCGGGCACAAATCCAAGTTCTCCTCCAATTTTACTAAATCCATTGGCCGGACCACCTAAAAGGGTCGTATTCATCAGCTTATCGGCTATGCCCCATCTCCTGATATCGAATAATCTCAATCCTTCATCGGCAAGTTCCACTTTACGCTCCCTTCTAATTATTTTTCTAAGCTCGGCCTGATCTGTGGTCGTTACCGCCGGGTAGGTGATACCACTATTGTTGTATGCTCTTTGTCTTACCTCATTGATTGCATCCAATACGGTGGCATCTATGGTTCCAGCCTCTATTTTTGCTTCCGCATAATTCAACAACACTTCGGCATAACGAATTAAATAAATGGTCTCCTCTGAATTGAGCGGGCTGGGGCCCCCAGAAAGTGCACCTAGCAAAGTAGGGGCATCAGAGAATTTTTTCCAAAAGTACCCGGTAAAGGATGTAAATCTATTGGCCCCTCCTGCAACATATTCGGTGCCGTCATAAGGATCCACTACTTTCCGGCCGCCTGGATTGGCAGCGTTCGGATTAAAAACCCTTTCTATCTTCACTCCATTCTCTACTCGCCATGTTGCAATACTATCACTATGCTGTTGTATAATATGTCCTGTCCATACGTTATTTGGCAATGCTATTGAAGCTGCCAATCTTGGATCTCTATTTTCAAATGGATTGGCCGGATCATAATCGGGGTCCTCGTCAATAGGCAGTCCGTTGATCGTCTCATAACTATCTACCGTTTGTTGCGCTGGCACCAATTGGCACCATCCACCAAACCTACTCCCTTGCCTTTGTGACAATCCATGGGTTTTAGTTCCTGTGGTATAGGACATATCCAAGAGTACTTCTGAAGAACCCACTCCCTCATCCGAAAACAAAGTTTCATAATTAGGAAATAAGCTCGGTTTCTCATCCGATCCCATTACCTTCAAGGCTGCGCTTTCGGCCAAAGTAAATTGGTTGTTGTAAAGCGCGATGCGCGATATCAATGCATTTGCCGCATTGGCGGAAGCCCTTCCACGTGCGTTCCCTGTCTGTGTCAAAGGCAAAATACTGGCTGCCTCCTCCAAATCCTGAATAATATTTGCAACAATATCTGCCTTAGGGGTTCTGGCAATTATTTCCAGCTCTTCCAAGGAGGTAACCTCTGTCCTAAAGGGTACATCACCGTAAAGTTCGGTTAGATAACTATAGAAAATTGCCCTTAGAAAGAGGGCTTCTGCCTTAATCTCTTCAAAACGACTTGGTTCTGTAACCTCCTCGGCCCTGTTCATATTGGTCAATAGGTTATTGGCCCTTTGGATACCGGTATAAAAGTTATCCCAAAATCGGTTGACAATACCCTCTGTGGAGGTCAACCCACCAGTCGTGGCCGGTACCGTTCCATCTACATTACCCCTGTTGAAGGCATAATCAGTAGTATGGTCCAACATTTGCGGAAACGGTACATTCCCTACATAGTTCAAACTTTCATAAATTCCCGTTAGGGCCACTTCCAATTGCGCCTCGGTTCTAAAAAAGGTGGCGTCTGTTGGACTACCCGGATCTTCCAGGTTCAAAACAGTATCTTCACAGGCTCCAAGGAAGAGGAAACCAATACTAAATGCGATTATATATTTTATATTTTTCATTTTATAATAAATTATAGAATTAGAAAGTAACATTTAGACCCATGGTAAATATTTTGGTAACTGGATAGAAAGCTCCAGTAGAAAACTGTGGGGTCAGGGGATCAATACCCTCCGGCATATTATCCCAAGTGGCCAAATTCTGACCGGATATATAGACTCTTGCATTAGTAATATTTATACTATCCACAAGGTTTCTGGGCAACTGGTAACCTAGGGTTACATTTCTCAAACGCGTATAGGAAGCATCATGCATCCAAGTTTCATTTACACGCCAATTAGGATGTGCACTGGAAGGGTGTAGTCTTGGGTAAGCAGCCGTAGTGTTGGTGGGCGTCCAATAGTCTGCCTGCCATTCTTGAATTTTCCCGGCATTATAGAAGGCCCATCCTGCATCTCCCTCAAGTACCAAATCTCTTCCTCCAGAACCTAAAAAGGATACAGAAAGATCAATTCCCCTATACTCAGCAAAAAGTTCCAAGCCCCAGTTTTTATTGGCAATATCGCTTCCTATGATGGTACGGTCGTCATTGGTAAGTTGCCCATCGGGAACCCCGTCAGGTCCAGAAATATCAGCATATTTAATATCTCCTGCCTGTATAGCCCCAAATCCGGGCACTGGTAATCCTGAATTCAAATTTCCATTGGTATCAAAATCACTTTCCTGATATAATCCCTCTACCTTTAAACCATAAATAGCTCCAATTTCACTACCAACACGATTAATAGTGTTCCCTGGAGGCAATTGGCTTAAACCTCCTAAATTCTTGATTTCATTGTCAAAGTCAGAATAATTAAAGTTAAATCCATATCTAAAATTCTCTCCAATGTTATCGTTCCATCCTAACGAGAGGTCATAACCAGTATTCCATACCTCCCCGGCATTTTGCACCGGAGCCTCCAAACCTACAGATGTTGGGATGGTAACCCCTAATAAAATATCTTTTGTCTTACGCACATAATATTCTCCGGTAAACGATAATTTACTCCCGAAAAACTTGGCATCTACACCAATGTTTTGTGTCTCTCCGGTTTCCCATCTCAATTGGGAATTGGCCAGCACCAATTGGGCCCCGCCAACTACAGGTACACCACCAATAGTGGCATTTGCATTTCCTAAACCAAATAGTGAGGTATATGGAAAGTTATTTCCTGAGGAAATAAATTGATTTCCCAATTGCCCCCAAGAAGCCCTAAATTTCAAGAAATTAAGAGTTTCGCTATTGCTCAAAAAACCTTCTTCGGACACTACCCATCCCAGTGAAAACGATGGAAAGGTTGCTGATCTATACCCTTTGGCAAAACGTGATGAAGCATCTTTCCTTACGTTTGCCTCCAATAAGTATTTGTTTTTGTAGGCATAGTTGAACCTCCCAAATAATGATTCCAGTCCATTTAATGTGGAGCTTCCGGAATTCAATTGGGTATCTGGAAGACCATTGTCCAACCCTCTGTATTCATCCAGCACAAATCCCCGTCTACTGGCCGACCAAACCTCGGACTTAAACTTTAGGAATTCGTATCCCGCCAATAATGACAAACTATGATCTCCAAAGTCCTTATCCCAATTGGCAACAGCATTAAAGTTGTCCTGAAAGGAAGTAAATGTTTCCTTATACACTGAACTTTCTGAAGAACCTTCCCCCACTGTTACTTGTGGAGGAGCTCCGGATCCGTCATAATACGTATATTTTGCCCTATAATCGTCTTGATCTGTATCCAAATACTGAGGAGCATAAGTAGCAGAAATAGAAAAATTATTGAAAGGCCTATAGGTGGCTTTCACCAATGCCCTTACATAATTGTTCGTAGTTTGGTCCAAGGCGGTAGAGTTGGCCAGGGCTACCGGATTACTACCGTTAAAACCGGACCCATATGTACCATCGTCGTTAATCGCAATGAATAAAGGCTGTAAACGATATGCGGACCTAGTCAGGAGATTTAATCCGGCTGGCTGACTTTTCAGTTCCCTTCTAAAATTTAAATCGAAGGCCAGATCTAATTTTTCACTTAATTTATAATCTATGTTAAAACGGCCATTATATCGTTTAAAATTAAAGTTAGGCACGTTTCCATCCTGATCCGTAAAAGAAATTGATGTAGCTGCTTTTAGTTTTTCGGAGCCGCCCCGTACAGACAGACTGTGATACTGCTGAATGGCCGCAGAGGAAAACAGTAGATCTACCCAATCGGTATCGGGTAAAGCTTCGGTGCCCACCCCGTTACCGTTTCTGTAAGCTTGGAGAGTTTCCTCTGGGAACGCCCCTGGTTCAGCAGAATTAAACGCTTCCATATATCCCAAAGCATCCAAAAATTTTAGATTTTGGGCAATACTCTGAACTCCAACATAGGTGTTAAAGCTGGTAGACAATTTACCTTCCTTACCCCTCTTGGTCGTTATCAGAATAACCCCATTCGCGGCTCTGGAACCATAAATGGCGGATGCCGAGGCATCCTTCAAAACCGAAATCGATTCTATATCGCTAGGGTCAAGTCCATTGATATCATCCGGAATACCGTCTACCAGAATTAGTGGATTATTCTTTGCCCCGCTACCAAGGGTTCCGATCCCTCGTATACGTATGGCCGCACCGTCTTCACCGGGCTGTCCACTGGATTGTGTTGCCGTAAGTCCGGGTACCAGACCGGCCAAGGCCTGTGAAGCCTGTGCTACTGGTTGTCTGGCAATTTCCTCTGCCTTTACTGTTTCTACAGAACCCGTAAGATTTACCGCCTTTTGGGTACCATACCCAACCACTACGACTTCATCCAATTGGGAAGCATCTTCTTCCATCTGCAAATTAATTGTGGACTTCCCTTCTATCGCAATAGTCTGGGATACCATACCTATGTAGGAAAACTGAAGGGAAGACCCCGTGTTTACACTAAGGGAATAATTTCCGTCAAAATCGGTTTGGGTTCCGTTGGTGGTCCCAACTTCCACAACGTTTACGCCTGGAAGGGGTACATTCTGCGAATCGGTCACGGATCCGCTTACCGTTTTCTCCTGAGCCCATAGCAGGCTGCTACAGCTCAGAAAAATCATCATTAAAAGTTTGAGTCTTTTCATTGGTTATCAGTTAATTACTAAAATGTTAAATAAGAGTTAATTGATGCCAAAGTATTTCATCAGCGGTTTTTGAAATCGGATTCAAGAAAAAAAATCATCGGAAACGTTACCGAAAACGGTTTAAATTTTCGGAAACGTTTCCGAAATTGTAATTATTTTAAGTAATTTTGGTAAATCATAAATTTATTTATCAATAAATTACCAGTATTGCAACGGGCACACCCTTTAATTATTGATTTAGGAATGTTATGCATGACTTCCTAACGTAAATTTCGAAATGATTTAACAGCATTGAATAATGAAACACACCACTATTAAAGACGTCGCCAAGAGATTAAATGTTTCCATTTCCTCTGTTTCCAGAGCGTTCAATGACAAGTATGACATTAAAAAGGAGACCAAGGAACTTATTCTAAAAACCGCGGAAGAAATGGGCTATCACCCTAATCCCATTGCCCAAAAACTCAGCCAAAAGAAAACCTTTAATATTGGTATTGTAGTGCCCGAATTTGTTAATGAATACTATTCAGAAATCATTATTGGAATCCAGGAAGTATTTATATCCAATGGCTATCAAGTCCTGATAATGCAATCTGACGAAAATGCCGTACAAGAATTAGCGAATGTTAAAACCCTGATCCACAACATGGTCGATGGTCTTATTATTGCCCCAACGGTTGAAAGCAATAATATGAGCTTTTATTTAAAACAATACCAAAACGGATACCCTATTGTATTCATGGGCCGAGTGGAGGAATCCCTGCCAGCCTCCAAAGTCTTGTTCGACAATAAAAAATGGAGTTTCTTTGCTACCGAACATCTCCTCCGTCAGCAGTATAAAAAAATATACCATCTTTCCGGATACAAGAATTTAAGTGTTTCCAACGATCGAATTCAGGGATTTTTGAAGGCCATGGATAAACATAGAATCCCAAAGGCGAATTATAAGGTGATAGAAGGAGGGCTGCAGGCCAAGGATGGTATAGCCATCATAGAGGATCTCATCTATAACAATGATCTTCCGGATGCCTTTTTCTGCTTTAATGACCTTGTGGCCTTTGGTGTCATAAAAAGACTTAAAAGCCAGGGGTTTCGCGTTCCCGAAGACATTGCGGTAATGGGTTTTACCGAAACCCAAATGGCCGAATTAAACACTCCCCAACTAAGTAGTGTTAAACAGCCCACCTTTGAAATCGGAAAAAAGACAGCGGAACTTTTATTGCAACTTATAGACAAAGGGCCAGACCAGCCTGAAACGATTATCCTTAATGGTGAGCTAAATATCAGAGAGTCTACTTTAAATGAAAAAGTTACTGTCCTTTCATAGTCCAATGGAGTTATAAAAACGGCAGAAAAACAGACAGAAACAATTGTAAACTAACTCGGGGCAGGCCCACGAAGCATTGAAAGGACCTTTATTTTACATTTTGTCGCCCGCCTGAATGGTACGGGCAGGCCCGCCTGAATGGTACGGGCAGGCAAGCGTCGGAGCACCTGTCTACGGTAGGCAGGTCTTAATCTCGATTATCGAGTAAGGATATTTGAACACATTAATCAACATCTGTACTACTATCAAAACCAATAGCATTCCCATGAGGCGTTCAATGTCACGGAGACCTCGCTCCCTAGGAGTTTTATAAAGAAAAGGTGCGGTCATTAGTAGGATTGCAGCAAGTCCCCAAGCCAATTCAACACTTGTCCAGTTCCATTTTGGGGTCAGGAGCATAAGCATTGCCAATACCGAAGGACTGGCAATCATAGGAATGGCATTAGGTACTAAAAAACGGTTATCCATCCGGTTGTTTGCCCATTACTCCGGCTTTACCAGGGATGAATAAACAGAATCCAAATATAAAAAGTATTATCCCAACAACCATTCTAAAAAAAAACAACCATACCCCCTATTTATAGGAGGTTTCGTATTGTGACCGCAGAAGTATTAGTTTCGGTGACCCATCATTATCAATGTTGCAAATTCTAATTAATACAATATTAAGAACATCAAAAAGCTAAATTTTAGTTTGTTGGCCGACCTAAGCTTAGTCCCTTGGAGGAGTTTTATTTTGTGAAATATCCCAATGAGTATATAATTTTATAATTGCATGGATATTTCTAAAATACCCTCTAAAATGCCATAAGCAATATGAAATAAAAATTTTAAGGATTCATAAACCTAGATATCTTCTGCATGGTAAAT
>TARA_R110002012_G_scaffold5711_4_pt1 | contig 71447 bp, 67 predicted proteins | sample TARA_R110002012 | Tara Oceans TARA_R110002012 (sample SAMEA4396515) | marine metagenome | biome: Westerlies Biome; feature: [DCM] deep chlorophyll maximum layer (ENVO:01000326); material: water (ENVO:00002006), including particulate matter (ENVO:01000060) such as... | depth 40 m
GCCGAAAAGTTCAACCGGTTCTGCTCGCTCGCGATGATGATCTTTCAACCGCCGCTTGTAACGCCTGAGTTGCTTTTCCATCTTTGCTGCACAGGAATCGAAAGATCCATAAATATCAGTAGCATGGGCTTTTGCAGAGGCTGTCAGACCCGTGGAAAGATGGACCGTTGCCTCACAGACGAACTCATGTCCTGACTTGGAAAATACGATATTAGCGTCTGTCGGGCGCTCTGCGTATTTTTTAACGGCTTCGCCCAATTCTGTTTTTACATGGGTTTGAAGCGCTTCGCCGATGTCGATTTGTTTGCCACTGATTTGGTACCGCATAAATTCTCCTTATTTTTATCATCCCGTACAGCATTATCTGGGCGCAAGGATGCGCTAACACAATGGGTTCGGATGCGGGGGGAATGGTGTTGCGTTTAGGTTGAAATTTAACACCCCCTTAGGGGAGGGTCGATGCAAGACAAACGTGAAACGCAGTGTCACCATCCCCCTATTCAGCGCTGGAAAGCAGTGCGATGTCAAATAAAACTGCTGCAATACTGTGCGGATATCAGCGCAATATTACTGACATTTTTTAGGAAATACGGAAATTATCGCCCAAGTATACGCGGCGAACATTCTCGTTCTTCACGACTTCATCAGGGGTGCCGGACATTAGCACCTTACCCTCGTGAAGAATGTAGGCGCGATCAACGATTTCAAGCGTTTCGCGCACGTTGTGGTCAGTGATAAGCACGCCGATACCGCGTTTCTTGAGATCGGAAACAAGGTGGCGGATATCATCAACCGAAATAGGGTCCACACCCGCGAAAGGTTCATCAAGCAGCAAGTACTTTGGATTGGCCGCCAAACAGCGGGCGATTTCGACGCGACGCCGTTCGCCGCCCGACAGGGCAAGCGCAGGTGCGCGGCGCAGGTGTTCTATCGAAAACTCCGACAGCAATGCTTCGAGCCGCTCACGCCGTTTGCGGGCACCCGAAACAGAAATGTCGAGGATGGCGGAAATGTTATCTTGCACGCTGAGGCCGCGAAAGATGCTCATCTCCTGTGGCAGATAGCCGATGCCAAGCTGCGCGCGGCGATACATCGGCAGCGACGTCACGTCTTTTCCGTCGATGGTCACGGTGCCACCCTCGGGCATGACCAGACCTGCGACCGCATAGAATGTCGTTGTCTTGCCCGACCCGTTCGGCCCCAGCAGGGCCACGACCTCACCACGATCAAGGTTCATCGAAAAATCGCGGATCACAGTTTTTTTGCGGTATGACTTGCGCAGATGTTCTATGCGCAGCCCGCTGGTACCTTCGGCGACAGTCAACGAAGGTACGGGCATCAGTTATTACTGCCGGTTTGCAGAATGGTTTTCACTTTCCCTGACATACGCGCAGTTCCGTCAGACAAGTTGACGGTCATGGTGTTCGAGCTGAGCGCATTTTGCCCCTGCGATAACAGTACATTGCCAGACATGACGATTTCACCCGTATCGATATCATAATCGGCACGTTCTGATTCGGCGGCGTCCGGACCTGACAGCAACGTCACTCCGCCTGTCGCCTCAAGCCGGGCAATACCTGTGTTCTTGTCACGGTAAACCACCAAGACACGAGCAGCGGAAAGACGCATTTCCCCCTGACCTATTACGACATTATCGGTAAATACGGCGGTGCCGGTGGCCTGGTCGACAGCCAGATTGTCGGCCGTCACTTCTACGGGCAGGCTTGTATCCTGCCTGATCGTTCCGAAAGCCACATTTGTGCCTTGCGCCGCAAGCGGGAGCGCAGAGAGAAGTAAGAAAATGGGCAGCAGCAAAGATTTCATGCTCGTCACTCTATCAAAGGTTTCGGTTTGTATATCAGCTTCACTCGGTTTGTGAAAAGCAATTGGGGGGCTTGGTCATTTTCAGCCTGAGTGACAGACATTGCCCCGGCTTCCAGCGTGCCGGCCGGGGCCGTCCCGAATACCGGCCCTGGAGACTTGAGGTTCAAATTCGATAATTCCGACGTCATCTTTTCACTGGTCAACCGGTAGCCTGTGGAAGTGGTGAAAACGACACCACCCAGTAATTCGGCATAATCTTGCGCCAAGTCGAAATCAGCCATGTCCGATTGCAGCCGAAATGTCGTGCCCTCGGGTGTGCTGATCGTCGCGCGTAGATTCTGGGCACGGTTAGTCCCGACCTTGCCATCCGGCGTCGTCAACACGTCAGCATAAAACGACAAGGCGTCACCAGAAGAACTTGCCCCGGAAAAGAAAGGCCCCGTGATTTGCTGGTCGCGCAACCTGTCTTGGATGTCTTTTTCAGCAAAGGGCAAAGCCTGTCCGGGATCAATTGCGCGCGACAACAGAAACAAGGTGGATAGCAGGCCAAGTGCCATCAAGGGAAACAGTACCTTGAGCCAGGACACCAAACGTGTGTAGCGGTCCCTTTGCATTAAAGCGCTAGCCCAAACCGACACGCAGGCAGTCGTGAATATGGAGCAAGCCTGTGGGCGTGTTACTTCCATTAGGTTCGACAACCACTAGGCACGTGATCTTGCGACCATTCATGATACCCACAGCCTTTTCAGCCAAAGCATTGGGGGCGATGGTTACAGGGTTACTTGTCATCACGTCGCGCGCTGTTTTCGACAGCAATCCATCCAGATGACGCCCCAGATCGCCACTCGTGATGATCCCTTGCAAGGTACCGTCCGTATCGACGACGATGACGACCCCAAAGGATTTACTGCTCAGCGCCATCAGAGCTTCTGACATGGGGGCATCTGCCTTCACCAACGGCAGGGCATCGCCTGTGTGCATCAGGTCGGCCACGCGGTTCAGGCGGGCACCCAGTTTGCCACCCGGATGAAACTCGCGAAAGTGCTCGGCTGTAAACGCACGATTTTCCATCAATGCGATCGCTACAGCGTCACCCATTGCCAGCGTCATGGTGGTTGACGTCGACGGGACAACGCCTGTGCCACAGGCCTCGGATAGCTGCGGCAGTTGCAAGATGACATCGCATTGCGTGCCTAGGCTGCTCTCTGCTCGGCTGGTGATGCCGATCAGTGGAATGGAAAAGCGGCGCGAATACGAGATCAGGTTTGCCAGCTCCGGAGCCTCGCCGGAGTTGGAGATCGCCAGCACTACATCATCGCTAGTGATCATGCCCAGATCGCCATGGCTAGCCTCGGCGGGATGGACGAATTGTGCGGGCGTACCGGTGCTGGCCAAGGTCGCCGCGATCTTTTTGGCGATATGGCCGGACTTGCCGATGCCGGTGACGATCACTCGACCACGAGTCGCGACAAGCACATCGATTGCTTGGCGAAATCTATCATCAAGGCTGTCCGCCAGTTGAACCAGCGCTTCCGCTTCAGTGCGGATGACCCGACGGGCGGTATCTAGGAATGGAGTGCTCATGCGTGTGCAAAAATATCCGTTTCGGGCCAGCCTGCCAGATCTAACTGGGCACGGGTTGGCAAAAATTCAAAACACGCTTGCGCGAGCTCGATACGTCCTTCGCGGATCAGCATCTGGTTCAGTGTGTCCCGCAGCTTGTGCAGGTGCAATACGTCGGACGCAGCATATTCGATCTGCGCTTTGGTCAGCTTTTCGGCCCCCCAATCGCTGGATTGCTGTTGCTTTGAGAGATCAATGCTTAGCAGTTCCTGACATAGCTTAGCCAGCCCGTGCCGATCGGTATAGGTGCGCACAAGGCGGCTAGCGATTTTGGTGCAGTACACAGGGGATGTGGTGACACCAAAGGCATTTAACAAGGCTGCGATATCAAACCTGCCATAGTGAAACAGCTTAAGCACATGCGGGTTTTCCAAGATACGACACAGGTTCGGGGCTTCGGTCTGCCCCAGTGCTACTTGAATCAGATGGGCATTACCGTCGCCCCCCGAAAGCTGCACCACGCACAATCGGTCACGATGCGGGTGCAAACCCATGGTTTCGCAGTCGATGGCCACGAGGGGGCCAAGATCCAGCCCGTCAGGCAAGTCATGTTGATAAAGTTTATTTGTCATGTCCCCCCTATATCGCCCCGCGCCGCCGTGGGAAAGTGTCGCTTTTGCAAGGTCCCTATACGGCCGAAATCTGCGACAGGTCGGGACGGGGATACCGCGTCAGCAAATCGGCAACCAGAACATGCGCCTTTAGGCCCGGCCATTCATCGCGCATCAAAGGACGCGGAAGCGGGGAATGTTTTAGGGCCAGTCTGCGCCAGTTATGTACGATCAGACAACGCAAGGCGGCAATTTCAAGCGGAGTAAGGTCTGTAGCAGGGGGTAAGGTGCGGGCAGTATGATCAAGTGCTTGGGCAAGCTGGTCGTAGCTGTCAGCCAATTGCGCCGGCTCTAGCTGCAGCTTCATCCACTCAGGCACCTTATGCCCGGCCAAAATCACCGCCTCCACAGGGGTCTTGGAGGAGGCTGGGCCAACATAACAGCGTGGCAAAAATACAGTGAAACCTGCTTGTTCCAACGCGTTTGCGCCGATGTCTTCGGTCATCACCATTTGCCACGATTGATCAAGCTCTTCCGGTCTGGCATAAATGCGTGGGCTGGCCGCCTGACTTTGGCTGCGGCCATCGCGGGTCAGACTATGTCGGCTTATGCGTCCGTGTTTTTCTGATGCGATCCAGTTGTCCTTGCGCAAACGATGCAAGGCCACACGGGCGGCTTCGGGGCGTACGTCCATCGCAGCCATGATCGCCGACAGCACCGGGCCATTGATTACATCCCCTTCGCGACGCGCCAGATCACCGAAAAGGCTGATCATCAGCGACCAGACACGCTGGCCTTTCAAATCCTTGAGGGTATTCGTCGCCTCGGCGAAGGTTTTAGTACGCATTCATCGTCAGCAGTTCGTATTCGGCCACGGCGGCGTTTTCCTGATTGGTTAGCGTTACATGCCAACGTACTTCACCGTAGTCATCGTTGCGAGATGTCTTTGACTTTACGCTCAAACGCACCTTGATGCTGTCGCCGGCTTGTACGGGGGCCATAAACCGCAGATTATCTAGCCCGGTATTCGCAAGAACGGGGCCAGGATCCGGTTGTACGAACAGACCCGCCGCAAAGCTGAGCAACAGATACCCATGGGCCACGCGCCCGGGAAAAAACGGGTTCGCCTTGGCTGCATCTTCGTCCATATGGGCATAAAATGTATCGCCAGTGAAATGCGCAAAGGTTTCGATATCATCCAGCGTTATTTCGCGGCTGGCAGAGTTGAACGTCTCCCCCAGATCAAGATCTCCGAATACGCGGGTGAAAGGATGGTCACGATCTGATATCTCGGTAGCGCCCGGCATCCACTGTTTGCTGATTGCGGTCAGAATGTCGGGACTCCCCTGAATGGCGGTACGTTGCATGTAATGCATTACGCCACGGATGCCGCCCAACTCCTCACCGCCACCTGCACGCCCCGGTCCCCCATGCACCATGTGCGGCAGTGGGGCACCATGGCCGGTCGCCTCTTCCATTGAATCGCGGTTATTAAAGTAGAGCCGCCCGTGGAACGCGCCTGCTCCAATCGCCATCTGCCGCGCGATATCGCCGTCGCGGGTGATCACGGACGCAACAAGCGACCCTTTGCCCTTGTTCAGCAAAGCAATAGCATGATCGATGTCACGGTAGGGCATAATGGTAGCGACGGGGCCAAATGCTTCGGTGTCGTGGACATAGTTCGCGGCGTCAGGATCGGCGCAGTGAAATAGCATTGGCGGCACAAAGGCCCCTTTTTCGCTGTCGGCGCCCTTGACGGTGAAACTGTCAGGATCGCCGTAAACCCGTTCGGTTTCGGTACCAATCAAGGCGGTCTTCGCCAACACATCATTGCGTTGCGATTGTGAGACTAAAGCGCCCATTTTCGTTGCTTCATGCCGGGGATCGCCGATGGTGATCTTGGTCAAGCGTTCCGACAGCGCGGCAATTGTCGCATCCACATGGGCTTGTGGCACCATGATCCGGCGAATGGCGGTACATTTCTGGCCCGCCTTGGCGGTCATCTCGCGCTGGACTTCTTTCACGAACAGATCAAATTCCGGTGTACCCGGGGCGGCATCAGATCCTAATACTGAAGCATTGAGGCTGTCTTGCTCTGATGTGAAGCGGACCGAGCGCTCTAGCAATACAGGATTGCCACGCAATTTAAGCGCGGTTTCAGCCGAGCCGGTAAAACTGACAACATCCTGACAATCGAGATAATCGAGCATATTACCCAATCCCCCCGTCACCAGTTGGATTGCGCCGTCAGGCAAGATACCCGACTGGATCATCAGGCGGAAACAGGCTTCGGTTACCTGACATGTCGCGGTGGCGGGTTTTACGACAGCTGCAACGCCAGCCAAAAGTGTCGGTGCCAGCTTCTCCAACATGCCCCAGACGGGAAAGTTGAAGGCGTTGATATGCACCGCAACACCTTGCAGCGGTGTGCAGATATGACGTCCGATGAATTGACCCGAACGCCCCAGCTGCTCTGGCGGCCCGTCTAGATATACATGGTCGTCGGGCATTTCGCGGCGGCCTTTTGCAGCGTAAACCTGCATGGTGCCGATGCCGCCATCGACGTCGATCTTGTGATCCGCCAAAGTCCCGCCCGTGTCGAACGACAGCTCATATAGGCTCTGTCTATGGTCATTGAGGTACAGTGCTAGCGCCTTAAGCATCTTCGCGCGCTCATGAAATGTCAGCTCGCGCAGGGCTGGCCCGCCGACATCGCGGCCATAGGTCAGCATAGACTGCACCTCTAGCGCGTCATTGCCAGCTTGGGCGATAACTTCGCCTGTGATCGCGCTGGCGATTTCGCGCGCGCCCTCGCCCGGATTGATCCACCGTCCGGCGGCGAAGCTTTGAATATCGCGCATGGTAGGTTCCTTAGTGATGATCGTAGTCGATGATAAGCGTTTCACTCAGCGGATAACTTTGACAGCTAAGCCGGTAGCCGCGTTCAACTTCATAATCCTCGAGCGCGTGGTTCGACAGCATCTCGACCTCGCCCTCGGTAACTTTGCACATGCAGGTCGAACAGACCCCGGCCTTGCACGCGAATGGTGCGTCAAGGTTATTTGCCAGCGCGGCTTCCAGCACCGATTGTCCCTTGGTCATGGTAAAGCTGTGGTGCGCGCCGTCGATCTTGACCGTGACTTGTGTCTCGGCCTGACCTTCGCTGCGCTTGGCCATCTCTTGCTTTGCCAAACGGCCTTGCTGGCTTTCGCTGAACAGCTCAAACTTGATTTGGTCAGGCTCTAATCCCTGCGATTTCAACGCATCGGCGATGGATAGCATCATCGGTTCGGGGCCGCAGATAAAGGCCATGTTGAGGTCGGATACGTCGATCCATGTCTTGAACAGTTCAGCGCATTTGTTTTGGTCCACGCGGCCGGTGAACAGATCGATATCTTGCCCGCTTTCCAGCATGTGAATGATGCTTAACCGGCCCATATGACGGTTCTTGAGATCCTCTAGCTCTTCGCGGAACATAATCGTGTTCACGGCGCGGTTGGCATAGACCAGCGTAAAGGTTGATTTGGGTTCGCGAGCCAGCACCGTCTTCAGGATCGACAATACCGGCGTGATGCCCGAACCACCGGCAAACCCCAGATAGTTTTTCGCGCGATCAGGCTCTAACGCGCTGGAAAACGACCCTTGTGGCGGCATCGCATGCAAAGTGTCGCCAACCTTGAGCACCTCATTCGCGAAAGTCGAAAATGCGCCGCCATCAACGCGCTTGATCCCGACCTGCAACACGCCATCATCGCGCCCGGCGCAAATCGAATAGTTTCGCCGCAGCTCTGTTCCGCCGAAGTCCTGTTTGAAAGTCAGATACTGACCCTGCTTGAAATCAAAAGCGCTTGGGTCTTCGGGTTGCAGGGTCAGCACCACGGCATCGCGGGTGGTACGGTGAATATCAGTCACTAATAAGGGCAGAAATTGGTTCATGGGTCAGATACACTTGAAATAATCGAAGGGTTCCAGACAGTCGGTACAACGCCATTGCGCCTTGCAAGGGGTTGATCCGAACTGGCTGATCTTTTCCAGATGCGTCGACTGGCAGCGGGGGCAGCATTCGGGGCCACCGGCAGGCTGGGGTGGGGCAATGCCGTAGCCTTCCAGCTTGACGCGGCCCGCCTCACTCATCCAATCCGTGGTCCAAGCGGGCGAAAGCAGCCGTTTCAAGACCAGTTTTTCCACGCCATGACCGCGCAACGCAGTTTCGACATCAAGGTTGATGATCGTCGTCGCGGGGCAGCCGGAATAGGTTGGGGTCACCGTGACCTCAAGTGTGTCACCCTGCCATTGCACATTGCGGATGACCCCCAGATCAGTGAGGGAGATTACCGGGATTTCCGGGTCGGGCACAGCGTCGAGCCAGCCCCAAATCGTCTCTAACGATGGTTTTTCGACTACCATCTCGCGTCCGGATAGGCGCGCTGCAGCCACTGCATCTGCGTGAGCATATGACCCAGATGCTCCGAATGGCGTTTGCCGGATTTACCGCCTTTATGCGCGAAATCGTCCTGAGGTTTCGTCAGTGTGGCGGCGGTCAGCACATCACCTACCAGCTTGTCATAAGCGGGTCTTAGCGTGGCCGGATCAGGGGCTATGCCAGTATCAACCATCGCGGCATCCACGTCGTCAGATAGGAACATTTCCCCGACATAGGGCCACAACAGGTCTAGCGCCGCTTGCATCCGGCTGTGGCTTTCCTCGGTTCCGTCACCCAAACCGATCACCGTGTCAGTGGCGCGTTCCAGATGGTAAGTCACTTCTTTCGAAGACTTCTCAGCGATGGCGGCGATCTGTTCATTGCTGCTGCCCTTTAATGCGGTCAACTGCGACAGGTGCCATGCATCAAACAGAAATTGCCGCATCATCGTCTGGCCGAAATCTCCGTTGGGTTGTTCGAGCAGCAGTAAGTTGCGAAAATCCCAGACGTCACGATGAAACGCCAACTTGTCAGCGGTGCGGCCCGCGCCCTCAACCTCTCCGGCAACGTCCAGCCACAGGGTCGTTTGCCCGATCAGGTCCAAAGCAGTATTGGCGAGCGCGATGTCTTCTTCAAGCACCGGCGCATGCCCGCACCATTCCGATATGCGGTGCCCAAGTACCAGAGTGTTGTCGCCCATACGGCACAGGTATTCGAACAGAGGTGCAGACACGGGCGTGCTCACATCGCCCCCACTTCGTCGGGAATGTCAAAGAAGGTCGGGTGGCGGTACACTTTGTCGTTCGCGGGCTCGTAAAGCGAACCTTTCTCCTCGGGCGAGGACGCGGCAATGTCAGACGCCAATACGACCCAAATGCTTACCCCTTCGTTGCGGCGGGTATAGACATCGCGGGCGTTCTTGATCGCCATCTCGGCATCCGCTGCATGAAGCGATCCGACGTGGCGGTGGCTTAGCCCGTGTTGACCGCGAATGAAGACTTCGAACAGAGGCCATTCTTTGGTAGGGTGGGTCATCACATTTACTCCGCTGCCAGTTTGGCGGCGCGTTTCTTCGCCGCGTGTGCCATCAGGCCGTCGCGTACCCATGCGCCGTCGTCCCACGCCTTGTTGCGCGCGGCCAACCGTTCTTTGTTGCACGGGCCATTACCGCGTAGGACGTCGAAGAATTCATCCCAGTCAGGTTGAGTGAAATCATAATGCCCGCGTTCCTCGTTCCACGTGAGATCGGGGTCGGGGACGGTGAGGCCCAGATATTCGGCCTGCGGCACACATTCATCGACGAACTTCTGACGCAGTTCGTCGTTAGAATTCATCTTGATCTTCCATGCCATCGACTGCGCTGAATGGACCGAGTTTTCGTCCGACGGGCCGAACATCATCAACGCGGGCCCCCAGAACCGGTTCAGCGCGTCCTGCGCCATCTTTCTCTGCGCGTCTGTCCCCTTGGCCATCTTCATCATGATGTCGTAACCTTGGCGCTGATGGAACGATTCCTCTTTGCAGATACGGACCATCGCACGGGCGTAGGGGCCGTAGGATGTCCGTTGCAGTGGCACCTGATTCATGATCGCGGCACCGTCGACCAGCCAGCCCACTGCCCCCATATCGGCCCATGTTAGGGTCGGATAATTGAAGATAGAGCTGTATTTCATCTTGCCCGACAGCAAGTCGCGGGTCAGTTGGTCACGGCTGACGCCGAGTGTTTCGGCGGCACAGTAAAGATACAGACCGTGGCCTGCCTCGTCCTGCACTTTGGCCAGCAGGATCGCTTTGCGCTCCAAAGTCGGGGCACGGGTGATCCAGTTGCCTTCGGGCAATTGGCCGACGATTTCCGAATGCGCGTGCTGACCGATCTGCCGGATCAGGTTCTTGCGATACCCGTCCGGCATCCAATCTTTGGGTTCGATCTTGCCGCCCGCATTTATCCGTTCCTGAAAGGCGCGTTCCTGCGGATCCATCTCATCCAGAGATTTGACACCTTCGCCGGTGGATTTGATCATCTGTGCATACATCGTTCAGATCCTTTCAGGGGGATAAATGGTTACGCGCGTTCGAGGATAATGGCGACGCCTTGGCCGACGCCGACACACATGGTGCACAGGGCATAGCGACCGCCTGTACGCTTTAGTTGTAAGGCCGCGGTCATCACCAGACGTGCACCGGACATCCCCAGCGGGTGACCAATTGCAATCGCGCCGCCGTTGGCGTTCACATGGGGTGCATCATCCGGCACTCCAAGCGCACGCAGCGTTGCGATCCCTTGAGAGGCGAAAGCTTCGTTTAGTTCGATGACATCCATCTGGCCGATGGTCAGACCGGCGCGGGCCAAAACTTTTTGGCTTGCGGGCACCGGGCCAATGCCCATCACGCGCGGTTCAACACCGGCGGCTGAGATACCAACGACACGCGCAATCGGGATCAGGCCGTGCAGGTTTGTAGCCGCCTCGGACGCCATCAACATTGCAGCGGCACCGTCATTCACGCCCGACGCATTGCCGGCTGTGACTGTCAGGTCAGGGCCATTGATCGGGCGCAGTTTGGTCAGCGCCTCCATTGACGTGCCGGGCCGTGGGTGTTCGTCGCGGTCAAAGACAATCGGGTCGCCCTTGCGCTGCGGGATCGTCACCGGCGCGATTTCGTCCGCGAAAATACCAGCCTTATCGGCGGCATCCCAACGGTCCTGGCTGCGCTTGGCAAAGGCGTCTTGATCCGCGCGGCTGATGTCATAATCGGTTGCAACATTGTCACCGGTTTCAGGCATGGATTCGACGCCGTATTTCGCCTTCATTTTTGGGTTTACGAAACGCCATCCGATGGTCGTGTCATAGACCGCATTGCCACGCGAAAACGCGGTCTCGGCCTTGGGCATCACAAATGGTGCGCGGGTCATGCTTTCGACGCCGCCCGCAATCGCCAGATCCATATCACCTGCTTTGATAGCCCGCGCCGCAGCACCAACAGCATCCATGCCCGACGCGCACAGACGGTTAATTGTGGCACCGGGCACATCGACAGGCAGCCCTGCCAGTAATGCGGCCATCCGTGCCACGTTCCGGTTGTCTTCGCCTGCTTGGTTTGCGCAGCCAAAAATTACGTCATCAACCTTGGACCAGTCCAGATCAGGATGGCGTGCCATCAATGCCGCGATTGGTACAGCGGCCAGATCATCAGCCCGAACCGATGAAAGTGCGCCGCCAAAGCGGCCAATGGGTGTGCGCTGCGCGTCACAAATGTAAGCGTCCATGAAAGTCTCCCTTGTTCATGGATGTAGAGATAGATGCGATTCGCAGCAACTTAAATGTTACTTAAACAAAGAAACACTTGACGTTTTGTAACACGACTTCTCGGCAGTCAAGTTTCGCGCGATCCGGTTGGGCGGAGGCTGTTTCATCAGGCAGAGGCAGATCGGCGGCCAACAACGCGCAGTCGGTTTCGCCCGGTGTTGACGGGTGAATTTCAGAGCATTTGATTTTTTGGGTAAGCTACGCTTAAGACGTGTTTCGTCCGTCAACCAACGTGTGGAACGTCTAACCATACTGCTAGGGATCTATTTTGCGGTACTCAAGCTAGCGCTACTTTGCTTGAGACGTGCAGGACGAATTTCAGTTCAAAGTGAAGTTGCGGCCAGAAACATATTACCAATCGGATAATATGTTTTAATTGGTGCCCAGGAGAGGACTCGAACCTCCACACCGTTGCCAGTACTAGCACCTGAAGCTAGCGCGTCTACCATTCCGCCACCTGGGCAGGTGTCGTGAAGGGTGCTCTAATCCCGCGGGGCGGAGGTGTCAATTGGAATTCCATTGATACACGCAACTTGTTTGCGCAGGTCATGTAACAAGGTTTTTGACGGTTGCGCGGCGTCTGCTGTATCGTAAACCCTGCGTGTTGGCGGAATTGCAGCTTGTTCCTAGTGGGGGCGAGATGTATCTGTGATGGCGAGTTTTCTGCGCAGGAGTATGATCATGTCTAAGCTTGTCACTATTTTTGGCGGCTCGGGGTTTGTCGGGCGTTATATTACGCGTCGCATGGCCAAGGCAGGTTGGCGTGTTCGCGTGGCTGTACGGCGACCGAACGAGGCGCTGTTCGTGCGCACCTACGGTACTGTAGGTCAGGTCGAACCGATTTTTTGCAACATACGCAATGATGCGTCAGTAACCGCCGCGTTGAGTGGTGCGGATGCGGTTGTGAACTGCGTTGGTATTCTGGCCGAAGCGGGAAAGAACACCTTTGACGAGGTACAGTCGCAAGGGGCCGAAAGAATTGCGCGCCTTGCAGCGTTAGAAGGCATCTCGACCATGGTGCAGATGTCTGCCATCGGTGCTGACTTGGAAGCGGACAGTGAATATTCGCGGACCAAAGCGTTGGGTGAAGCGGGCGTTCTAAAGCATCTGCCGGGCGCTGTTATTTTGCGTCCTTCGATTATTTTTGGTCCCGAAGATCAGTTTTTTAACCGGTTTGCGGGTATGGTGCGCACCAGCCCGGCGATACCAGTTGTCAGGGCGAATACATTGTTTCAACCGGCCTATGTTGACGATGTGGCCCAAGCTGCGGCGCAATCGGTTCTCGAGCAAGTACCCGGCGGTGTGTACGAGCTTGGCGGTCCAGAGGTGGCGAGCTTCCGTGCGTTGATTGAGGAGATGCTTGAGATCATTCACCGTCGGCGTCTGGTCTTGGCGTTGCCGATGTTTGCGGGCCGCGTGATGGCATTTGGATTTGATATGATGCAATCCATGTCTTTTGGGCTAGTCAAGAACACGATTCTCACGCGGGATCAGGTTGATAATCTTTCCCAAGACAATGTAGTAGCCAATGACGCACGCGGTTTTTCGGCCTTTGGTATCGTGCCCAAGTCGATGGCGTCGGTTCTGCCCGGCTATCTGTGGCGGTTTCGTCCATCGGGTCAGTATGACGACATCAAAAACTCTGCTAAAAACCTGCGAACCTAAGCCGGGCAATCGTTTGGCGTACGATGCCCGGCCGAGTCTGGGTATGCACGAGCCCCTTAGCTATAGGCATAAACCAGCAATATGATCCCTAGGATCACTCTGTAGATTACATATGGAGTAAAGCTGACGCTGCGCAGCAGCCGCATCATCAATGTCAGCGCGACAAGAGCGGCAACAAAGGCGAACGCTGCCGCAATCGAGGCGTCCTGCGCCAGTTGCCAGTCTGCTTGGCCGATTACATCCAGCGATAGTAGGGCGCCCGATGCTAGGATCGTCGGGATCGACATCAGCATTGAAAGGGTTGCGGCGCTGGTGCGGTCATACCCTAGCTTACGGGCCGCTGTGATCGTGATGCCCGAACGCGAAGTGCCGGGTATCAAGGCTATGGTTTGCGCCAGTCCCATCCATATAGCATCCCTGAGGTTCCAATCTTTCGTGCCAAGTTTTTCTTCTCCGGTTTTATCGGCCCAGTACAGAACGATACCAAAGATCAACATAGTCCAGCCAATCACAGCAACTGACCGGAGCATTTCCTCAATGCCCAAGACCTTGAATAGCAAGCCGGCGACCAAAACGGGGATTGTTGCGATGATCAGTAGCAAAGCGGTGCGGGCACCGTTGGTGTCGACCTTACCGCGGATCAGCCGCCCCAACCCAATCGTTGCTTCAAGCACTTCGACGCGGAAATATATGATTACCGCAAGTAAGGTGCCAACATGGACCGCGACATCAATGGCAAGCCCTTGATCGGGCCCGCCGGTCAATGTGGGCAACAATATCAGATGGCCCGACGACGAGATCGGCAAGAATTCCGTCAAACCTTGAATGATGGCGACGAGCAAAAGTTGAAACAGGGTCATAACCTAGGTGCCTTTTCCACACATGATAGGATTCGGAGGTATAGACCCCTTATATTGATTGCAAAGCGCATAATTAGGTCCGAATCGGATATACTAATGCCGCTGCCTGGCAGTATTTTTATCACTGGCAGCTAATAAAACGATATATAGGTAAGCATTTATGACTTTTTATGATATTCAGACTTGTGTATAGCAACTTGAGAAAGTTTATCTGACGGAGTGTTCGATCATGGCGAAGCAGCCAATGCTGAAGTTTACAACGATTTCGCGGGATATGCCTGAGAAACGCATGCCGAATCTGCGTCGTGAGGACTTTAAGGAAATCTATGCTGAATACGCCGATGAAAAGGCGAAAGAGCAGTCCAGCCGGTGCAGTCAGTGCGGCGTGCCCTATTGTCAGACCCATTGCCCGTTGCACAACAACATCCCCGACTGGCTGCGCCTGACCGCCGAAGGGCGACTGAAAGAGGCGTATGAGGTTAGTCAGGCCACCAATACATTCCCAGAGATTTGCGGGCGCATCTGCCCCCAAGACCGACTTTGCGAAGGCAACTGCGTGATTGAGCAGTCCGGCCACGGCACAGTGACTATTGGGTCGGTGGAAAAGTACATCACCGATACCGCATGGGAAAACGGTTGGGTTCAGCCGATTAAGCCTCATTCCGAGCGGGCCGAATCTGTTGGCATCATTGGTGCCGGCCCCGGGGGGCTGGCTGCGGCTGACGTGCTGCGACGCGCTGGCGTGCAAGTCACGATCTATGACCGCTACGACCGGGCTGGCGGGTTGCTGACTTATGGTATTCCGGGGTTCAAGCTGGAAAAAGACATCGTGATGCGCCGCAACGACCAGTTGGCCGAAGGCGGCGTCACGTTCGAGCTGAACTGTGATGTGGGTGTAGATATCAGCTTTGCCGATATTCGTGCCAAGCATGACGCTGTCATTATCGCGACCGGAGTGTACAAGACGCGCGATATACAAGCCCCCGGCGTGGGCGGAGTCGGCCTTGAGCGTGCGATTGATTTTCTGACAGTCAGCAACCGTAAAAGCTTTGGTGACGATGTAGGAGAGTTCGATTCCGGTCGTTTGAATGCCCATGGCAAGAAAGTCGTGGTGATCGGTGGCGGCGATACTGCGATGGATTGCGTGCGTACCTCGATCCGTCAGGGTGCCACGTCGGTGAAATGCTTGTACCGGCGCGACCGGGCCAACATGCCGGGTAGCCAGCGCGAAGTACAAAATGCCGAAGAAGAAGGCGTTGTCTTCGAATGGCTCTCGGCCCCTAAAGGGTTTGTCGGTGATCCGGTCACAGGCGTGATGGTGCAAAAGATGCGTCTTGGCGCGCCAGATGTCTCGGGACGACAATCGCCCGAGCTAATTGAAGGGTCGGATTACGTCGAAGAGGCTGATCTGGTCATCATGGCGCTTGGGTTTGAACCTGAGGATCTACCAATCATGTGGAACGCGCCCGAGCTGCCGGTAAACCGCTGGGGCACGATCAAGGCGGATTACATCACAGGTGCGACCGAACTGGAGGGTGTCTATGCCGTCGGTGACATCGTGCGCGGTGCGTCGCTGGTTGTCTGGGCCATTAAAGATGGGCGCGACTGTGCACAGGCTATTCTTGAAAAAATGGGAACAGCCAGCGCAATCGCTGCTGAATAAGCTTCTGCTTCTGACCAACTTATTTTCGCGCCACGGCGCGCCCGATTTAGGAGATTTAAAATGACCAAGTATGATGACGCCTGGGTAGTCCGCGAAGAAGCCAAGCGGGCATATATGGCTGAAAATGGTCTGTATGCCGAAGAGGAAGAGCATTCGTCCTGCGGTGTTGGCCTTGTGGTGAATATTAACGGTTCAAGAAGCCGGGATGTAGTGGAAAACGGCATCAAGGCGCTGAAAGCGATTTGGCACCGAGGGGCCGTGGATGCGGATGGCAAGACCGGCGACGGTGCTGGTATCCACCTTCAGATCCCTGTGAACTTCTTTTACGATCAAGTGCGCCGCACCGGTCATAGCCCGCGTCAGAATGAACTGATTGCGGTGGGTCAGGTGTTTCTTCCCCGGACGAACTTTGCCGCGCAGGAAACCTGCCGCACCATCGTCGAAACCGAAGTGCTCCGTATGGGGTACTATATCTATGGCTGGCGCCACGTCCCGGTGGATATTTCGGTTCTGGGTGAAAAGGCGAATGCCACACGTCCTGAGATTGAACAGATCCTGATTTCGAACGCCAAGGGCGTTGATGAAGAAACCTTTGAACGCGAGCTTTACGTTATCCGCCGCCGAATCGAGAAAGCAGCGCTGGCTGCGCAGGTGCCGACGCTCTACATCGCGTCGATGTCGTGCCGGTCGATCATCTACAAAGGTATGATGCTGGCACAGGACGTAGCCAACTTCTATCCGGATCTGATGGACGAACGCTTTGAATCCGCCTTCGCGATCTATCACCAGCGCTATTCGACCAACACCTTCCCGCAGTGGTGGTTGGCGCAGCCTTTCCGTATGTTGGCTCATAACGGCGAAATCAACACATTGAAGGGCAACCTGAACTGGATGAAGTCACACGAGATCCGCATGGCGTCGGGTACTTTTGGTGACATGGCAGAAGACATCAAGCCTATCGTCGCGGCGGGTTCGTCCGACTCGGCTGCGCTGGATGCGGTGTTCGAGGTGTTGGTGCGTGCAGGGCGCAATGCGCCCATGGCGAAAACCATGCTAGTGCCCGAAAGCTGGTCCAAGCAAGCAGTCGAGCTGCCCGAGGCGTGGCGCGACATGTATTCTTACTGCAACTCGGTGATGGAACCGTGGGACGGCCCTGCCGCCCTTGCCATGACGGACGGCCGCTGGGTATGCGCCGGTCTGGACCGAAATGGCCTGCGCCCTATGCGCTATGTGGTTACTGGCGACGGCATGCTGATTGCCGGTTCCGAAGCAGGGATGGTGCCGCAAGACGAAGCGAACGTCGTGCGCAAAGGCGCGCTTGGCCCCGGTCAGTTGCTGGCAGTTGACATCGAAGAAGGCAAGATGTTCGGCGATACAGAGATCAAGGACAAGCTGGCCGCTTCCCGCCCGTTTGGTGAATGGGTCGGCAAGATCAATGAACTTGATGAAGCGCTGAGCGACATCGACGAAAAGCCGCTTTTCAGTGGTAACGATCTGCGCCGACGTCAGGTCGCCGCTGGATATACCGTCGAGGATTTGGAACAGATTCTCGCCCCTATGGCCGAAGACGGCAAAGAACCTCTGGCGTCAATGGGCGACGATACCCCGTCGGCGGTGTTGTCGAACCAGTACCGCCCGCTTAGCCATTTCTTCCGCCAGAACTTCAGCCAAGTTACCAACCCTCCAATCGATAGCCTGCGCGAATTCCGCGTGATGAGCCTGAAAACACGGTTCGGTAACCTAAAGAACGTCTTGGACGAATCCAGCGCCCAAACCGAGATTTTGGTGTTGGACAGCCCGTTTCTTGCGAATGCGCAATTCGATCAGTTGATGGGTGTTTTTAACGCAGACTCGGTTACCATCGACTGCACCTTTGCGCCTGGTGGGACGAACCTAAGCGAAAGCCTGCGCCGTATCCGTGAAGAGGCCGAAGATGCCGTGCGGTCGGGTGCTGGACATATCGTACTGACCGACCAGTTTTCCGGCGATGGCCGCGTGGCTATGCCGATGATCTTGGCGACCTCGGCAGTACATAGCCAGTTGACCCGCAAAGGCCTGCGGACGTTTACTTCGCTGAACGTGCGGTCGGCGGAATGTGTCGACCCGCATTACTTTGCCGTCTTGATCGGCTGCGGTGCGACTGTTGTGAACGCCTATCTCGCCGAAGATTCATTGGCTGACCGTATTGAACGCGGCTTGTTGGATGTAAACCTCACCACAGCGACGGCCCGCTACCGTGAAGCGATCGACCAAGGTCTTCTCAAGATCATGGCAAAGATGGGGATCAGCGTTATATCGTCCTATCGTGGTGGCTTGAACTTTGAGGCCGTGGGCCTGAGCCGTGCAATGTGTGCGGAATATTTCCCCGGCATGACCAGCCGGATCAGCGGTATCGGCGTCACCGGCATTCAGCGCAAGGCTGAAGCGGTCCATGATCGCGGTTGGAAGGGTGACGGCACTGTGCTGCCTATCGGTGGTTTCTACAAGGCACGCCATTCGGGCGAAACGCACGCTTGGGAAGCGTCGTCGATGCACATGTTGCAAATGGCGTGCAACAAAGCATCGTACCAGATGTGGAAGCAATATAGCGCCAAGATGCAAAGCAACCCGCCGATCCATTTGCGCGATTTGCTAGACATCAAGGCGCTCGGGGCACCTGTCCCAATCGAAGAAGTCGAATCCATCACTTCGATCCGCAAGCGCTTCGTGACGCCCGGTATGTCGCTTGGGGCCTTGTCGCCCGAAGCCCATAAGACACTTAACGTCGCGATGAACCGTATCGGGGCCAAGTCAGACTCTGGTGAAGGCGGCGAAGATCCGGCGCATTTTGTGCCTGAATCGAACGGGGATAACCCGTCGGCCAAGATCAAGCAGGTGGCGTCGGGCCGTTTCGGTGTGACCGCCGAATATCTGAACCAGTGCGAAGAGCTTGAAATCAAAGTCGCCCAAGGTGCCAAGCCCGGCGAGGGCGGCCAGCTGCCCGGTATGAAGGTAACGGACCTTATTGCTCGTCTGCGGCATTCGACCAAAGGTGTGACGCTGATCTCGCCGCCGCCGCACCATGACATCTATTCGATCGAAGACCTTGCGCAGTTGATCTATGACCTCAAGCAGATCAACCCGCGTTGCAAGGTAACCGTGAAACTGGTGGCGTCATCGGGCGTTGGCACGATTGCGGCAGGTGTGGCCAAGGCAAAAGCAGACATCATCTTGATCTCAGGCCACAATGGCGGCACCGGTGCATCGCCTGCGACTTCGATCAAATATGCAGGTCTGCCGTGGGAAATGGGTCTGACCGAAGCGCATCAGGTCTTGTCGATGAACAACCTGCGCGACCGTGTAACCTTGCGAACCGATGGCGGTTTGCGCACGGGCCGCGATATTGTAATGGCGGCGATGATGGGGGCCGAAGAATACGGCATCGGTACCGCCGCGCTGATCGCGATGGGCTGTATCATGGTGCGCCAGTGCCAGTCCAACACCTGTCCCGTTGGCGTCTGCACCCAAGACGAAGCGCTGCGTGACAAGTTCACCGGAAATGCGGATAAGGTCGTTAACCTGATCACCTTCTACGCCACAGAAGTACGTGAATTGCTTGCGTCCATCGGCGCGCGTAGCTTGGATGACGTGATTGGTCGGGCCGATTTGCTGGCGCAGGTCAGTCGGGGTTCGGCGCATCTTGATGACCTGGATCTTAACCCGCTGTTGATCACCGTCGATGGCGCAGCAGATATCGTCTATGACCGTAACAAGCCGCGTAACCCTGTTTTGGACACGCTTGACGCCGAAATCGTGCGCGATGCTGCACGATTCCTAAAGGATGGCGAGAAAATGCAGCTAAGCTATGCGGTGCAAAATACGCACCGTACCGTTGGCACGCGAACCTCTAGCCATATCATCAGCCGGTTTGGCATGAACAACCAGTTGCAACCCGACCACCTGACCGTAAAGCTGAGCGGGTCAGCGGGGCAATCGCTGGGGGCTTTCGCCGCTCCGGGTTTAAAACTGGAAGTATCGGGCGATGCCAATGACTATGTAGGTAAGGGGCTATCTGGCGGTACCATTGTGGTGCGCCCTCCGATGGCCAGCACGATCGTGGCATCCGAGAACACCATTATCGGCAACACGGTTCTGTACGGTGCGACCAAGGGGTTCTTGTTCGCGGCAGGCCGTGCCGGAGAACGCTTCGCGGTGCGCAATTCGGGGGCCCATGTGGTGATTGAGGGCTGCGGTAGCAACGGCTGTGAATATATGACAGGCGGCGTTGCAGTTATCCTTGGCGATATCGGTGCAAACTTTGGCGCGGGGATGACCGGTGGCATGGCATATCTGTACGATCCACAAGGTAAGGCAGATAAAATGCTCAACCGCGAAACACTGGTGACGTGCCCTGTTACTGTCGATCATTGGAATGACCAGCTCAAGGGGTTGATTGAACGGCATCTGAAGGAAACCGGAAGTCGCAAAGCCGAAGATATCTTGCAGCATTGGGACATCGAAAAGGGTAATTTCCTACAGATTTGTCCGAAGGAAATGTTGATCCATATTCCGGCCCCGCTAAGCCACGAACAAAAGGCTATTCCTGCGGAGTAAGGCGAAATTGTAAGGGGCGCAGGCACGCATGCTGCGCCCCTTATCCTTTAACATGTCCGCCAAATGATCTTTACTGAGTGCTTTCGCGCTCTATAATCAGAGTATGATAAAAAACGTTGCGCTTCGGGCCCGCCTCTTTGTGATACTGCTTGCCGGGTTGGTGGTTGCCGGCTGTACTGACACAGTGCCAAAGGGCGGGGGCGATATTTTGGTAATCGGCGATTCCGTTATGGCGTGGAATGGCTCTGCCGATAAATCCATTGGCGATGTGATGGGGCAGGTTCTTAACCGCCAAGTCGTGGATAAATCTGTTCCCGGTGCCAAGTTCAGCAATGACAACGCGCTGTTTTCCGCCCTCGGGTTTGATATCCAACAGCAGTATCCAGGCGGTACCTGGAACTGGGTGGTGCTGGATGGTGGGGCCAATGATCTAGGTTTTAGCGATTGCAAATGTGCTGCGTGCACCCCGATCGTAGACAAATTGATCGCCGCAGATGAGCAAAGCGGCGACATACCCAAGTTTATCAGGAAACTACGCGGGTCCGGTGCGCAGGTGCTTTGGATGGGCTATTATGCCGGCAACGGAAAAGGATCATTCGAAGGCTGCCGCGACGATCTGGTGCTGATGGAGCGCCGCATCGCACGCTATGCGGCTCACACCACCGGAGTCACGTTTCTTGACGCTGAAAATGTGATCGACCAAACGGATCCCACACTGTTCGCAAGCGATAATACTCATCCTTCTGCCAAAGCCTCGAAGATCATCGGGACCTATCTGGCAAAAGCGATTTCCGCCCGAGACGACCGTTCACATTGAATGTTTCGGACGCTAAGAAGGGGGCTATGGCAAAGCGCACATCACCCAAAAAGAAAAAGACACCCCCCGTTCAACGGCGCAGTATCAAACGCCGGGTGATTGGCGGCCTGGTCAAAGGCTTTATCGCTGTTGCTGGTCTGCTTCTGGTCATGATCTTGCTTTTCACGATGCTCAACCCCCCCACCACCCCATACATGTTCAGCGAAAGTCGCAGGTTGGGTGGCGTGAATCAACAGTGGATAGCGCTTGAACACGTCGCGCCGGTGGTGGCGAGATCGGTTGTCGCTGCGGAGGATGCAAATTTCTGCGAACACTGGGGCTTTGACTTGGCGGCGATAAAAAAGGCGATCGCCCAAGGGTCAAACCGGGGTGCTTCGACACTAAGCCAGCAAGTCGTTAAAAACGTATACCTCTGGCAGGGTCGCACCTGGGTACGCAAGGCTCTTGAGGCTGCTCTCACACCGGTAGTTGAAGCAATCTGGACCAAGCGCCGCATCATCGAGGTGTATTTGAACGTTGCCGAGTTCGGCGAGGGCGTATTCGGCATAGATGCCGCTGCTCAGCACTACTTTGGTGTGATCCCCGCAGAATTATCTGAAATTCAGGCGGCGCAATTGGCCGCGATACTGCCATCGCCCAAAACACGGTCGGCATCGCGCCCTTCGGCTTCAGTACGACGCCGAAGCACACAGATACGCGATGGGGCGGCAACAATCAGCAAGGATGGCCGCTCCTCATGTTTCGAGAGTTGAAAACCCTACCCAACAAGGGCATGAGGGTTGTATATCTATTTTCAGTACCGGAACCCGTTTTATGGCCCGCTTGTATCATGTCCCCCTATCGCCTTTTTGCCGTAAGGTCCGGCTAAGCCTTGCAGAAAAAAAGATCGAGGTAGAGCGCGTAGAGGAAAGGTATTGGGAACAAGACCCGGACTTCATGCGCCGCAACCCCGCGGGTAAAGTACCGGTGTTGCAGCTTGACGGGTTTATAATGTCCGAAAGCGCGGCCATCTGTGAATACATCGAAGAAACTCGCCCCGAACCTGCGCTGATGCCATCCGACCCGGTGCAGCGGTTGGAAGTGCGACGCTTGGTGAGCTGGTTTGACGACAAGTTTCACGATGAGGTAACATCAAAGTTGCTCTACGAGCGGGTCAACAAGAAAGTGATGAAGCAGGGCTTCCCCGACAGCAGAAATGTAAAGGACGGTGCCAAGGCGATCAAATATCACATTGATTACATGGCTTGGTTGCTGGACCACCGCCGGTGGTTAGCCGGTGACGTGATGACGTTGGCAGATTTTGCGGCTGCGGCGCACCTATCATCGCTCGATTACATTTCCGACGTGGATTGGAACCGGTCTGATGTGGTCAAGGATTGGTACGCCAAAATCAAGTCGCGTCCGGCTTTCCGGTCGCTGCTTGCTGATCAGGTCCCGGGTTTTCCCCCTCCGAAACATTACAATGACCTTGATTTTTGATTTGGTCACGGCTGGCCCTGTTTGAATAACACCTTGGATACGGTCGGCCTTAAGGATCTTTTGGTTTCTCAAGCATTGATCGAGGGGTTTGTTTCTTGCCGCGTGTGCAGACCCTGGGATGTGCCCGACGTGCCAGCACGGCTCGAGGCGTTCATTGAAGCTGGGTATCACGGGCAAATGGATTGGATGGCGGACCGTATGGCGTGGCGTAGCGACCCCGCAGCGCTTTGGCCCGAAGCTAAATCCGTGATCATGCTGGCTGAAAGCTATACCCCGTTTTATGATCCGACATCGGTCTTGAACGACACGGAAAATGCGGCAGTCTCTGTTTACGCGCAGGGACGTGATTACCATGATATCGTAAAAAAGCGCCTGAAGCGGCTGGCGCGGTGGTTGATCGAACAGCAACCATGCGAGGTGAAAGTGTTCGTCGACACCGCGCCCGTGCCCGAAAAAGCATTGGGCCAAGCGGCAGGTTTGGGGTGGCAGGGCAAACACACCAATCTGGTCAGCCGTGACTGGGGCAACTGGGCCTTTCTGGGTGCTATCTTTACAACCTTGGATCTAGATGTGGACGGCGCAGAAAAAGACCACTGCGGTAGCTGTCGGTCATGCCTTGAGGCGTGCCCGACAGATGCTTTTCCGGCACCATACAAGCTAGATGCACGGCGCTGCATATCCTATCTGACCATCGAACACAGTGGCCCGATCAAAGAGGAACTGCGGTTGAAGTTGGGCAATCGAATTTACGGCTGCGACGATTGCCTCGCGGCGTGCCCTTGGAACAAATTCGCGGTGCAGGCCAGCGACATGCGCTATCATGGTGGCGTAGGATCGCCGCCCTTGGCCGAACTTGCAACCTTGGACGACGCCGCTTTTCGTGCCCGGTTCAGCGGCTCTCCGATCAAAAGGATCGGGCGTGACCGGTTCATCCGCAACGTGCTTTATGCAATTGGTAATTCGGGCCAGACTGACCTGATATCGGTGGCGCAGGGTCTTGTGGACGACCCGGACGCCACTATCGTCGAGGCTGCGCAGTGGGCTATCGGACGATTGGCAGGGAAATGACGCAAACGGGCTGGACCGTTTCGGTTTATTCTCTAAACCAACTGGAAGCTGATTAAGGAAAAGTCGATGGCGTACCTGCTGGGAGTTGATACGGGCGGCACTTATACGGATGCCGTTTTGATCCGTGACGAAACCGTCATCGTTGCGTCAGCCAAGGCTTTGACCACGCGGGCCGATCTTGCCATTGGTGTAGGCAATGCCGTGCGTTCCGTATTGGCCCAAGCAGGCATTGAAGCCGCGCAGGTGTCGCTGGCGTCACTATCCACCACGCTCGCAACGAATGCATTAGTCGAGGGGCAAGGGGGTCGTATAGCGCTGATCTATATCGGTTTTAAAGAACGTGATCTGCAAACCCACGGACTGGCTGATGCGCTGAAGGGTGACCCTTGCCTATTGTTGGAGGGTGGCCATAACCATGCCGGTGGCGAAACGCAGGCATTAGATGAAGAGAGCCTGATAACCTTTCTGGAGACCCATAAGTCTCAGGTGAGCGGCTTTGCCATCGCTGGCCATTTCGCCACCCGCAACCCGACGCATGAACTGCGCGCCGCTGAATTGGTCACGCGGGTTACCGGCCGCCCGGTGTCTGCGTCACATCAGCTATCTGCCAAGTTGAATGGCCCTAAGCGGGCGCTGACTGCGGTGCTGAATGCGCGGCTGATCGGAATGATAGACCGCTTGATCGGGCGTGCCCAAGAAATACTTGTTGAAATTGGTGTGACAGCCCCGCTGATGGTGGTTCGAGGTGATGGTGCGTTGATTTCCGCATCGCAGGCCCGCGAACGCCCAATAGAAACTATTTTGAGCGGACCTGCGGCATCGATCGTGGGTGCACGTTGGATGACCGGGGCCGATCATGCGTTGGTCAGTGATATAGGTGGTACCACCACAGATGTGGCACTGTTACGTGACGGTCGCCCCACGATTGACCCGGCGGGCGCACAGGTTGGTATCTATCGCACAATGGTCGAAGCCGTTGCGATGCGCACCACTGGCCTGGGGGGCGACAGCGAGGTGCATTTTCGGACAGAAGGGCTGCAAGGCGGGGTGACATTGGGACCAAAGCGCCTGTTGCCGGTTTCTCTTATCGCCATCGACGCCCCTGAGGTTGTTCATAATGCGCTTGACGCACAGCTTCGCAATGCGACGCCGGGAGAATTTGACGGACGTTTCGTGCGCGCAGTGCCGGGTCAAACGCGCGAGGGTGTCGGACCGCGTGAAATAGTGTTGCTGGACCGAATAGGCGATAGTGTACATCCGCTGGGCAATATCTTGCGTACCCGAATGGAGACAGGCGCATTGAAACGTCTGGTCGAAAGAGGGCTGGCGCAGGTTGCGGGTGTGACTCCCTCCGACGCAAGCCACGCGCTGGGCCGTCTGGACGCTTGGGATGCCGAAGCATCGGTAAAAGCGCTAAAGTTGTTGGGGCGCAGAAGAACAGGGGCCGGAGAGATGTTGGCACCGGACCCTGACAAGATGGCGCAGATCATTATCGATCAGTTAACAGAACAGACCTCACTGGCCTTATTGGAAACCGTATTCGCTGAGGAAAATCCCGCCTTTGACGGCAGCCCCGATGTCTTGGCCCGGCATGTCCTGTTGCAACGGGGTCTAAAGCATCATCGCGGGCTACTGAAAATTGACGCGGCGTTAAATCTTCCTGTGATCGGTTTGGGAGCATCCGCTGCTGCATATTATCCCGCAGTTGGAAAGGTTTTGGGGGCTGAGATGATTTTGCCTGAGCACGCAGGAGTGGCAAATGCAATCGGTGCGGTCGTCGGGCGGGTTACGATGCGGGAAAGTGGAACTGTAACCTCACCCGCCGAAGGTAAATTTCGTGTTCACCTTGTTAGCGGTCCCCAAGATTTTTCAGACCAGAACAGTGCCTTGGCGTTGCTGGAACAGGCGCTGCGCAGCAAGGCCCAAGCTGACGCCGCGGCAGCCGGCGCAGCTGATATTCAAGTCACCGCACAAAGAGACATCCGCACAGCCGGGGTGGAAAATCGCGAAGTATTTATTGAGGCAATCGTGACCGTAGAGGCGACGGGCAGGCCAAGGGTTGCTGTCGGATGAACTGCCGCGAACCACCAAACGAAACCCATCGAAGTGGCCGATAGATCGTTATTTAATGGTTAGCTTCTAGAAAGTTGACATAATCTGAACACAATAGACTTCTATCCTAGCGGGTGTTCGCGGCCTTGGTCGTGCACCATGGTGGGATAACGAGTTGCCTTGTTTGGGTTGGATTGGCGAGACGCACCGCGACGCTCGGAATGGAGTGGCACGCATCGTCTTTCCTCGGCGGCAATCAGAGATTGTTCGCCTACGATAATCAAAAAAGGCGGGATAATACCCGCCTTTTTCTTACTCTGCCGCCTCGCGTTTGGGTAACACCCAGTCGGGGCGCGGAAAATGGCACGTATACCCGTTTGGAATGCGCTCAAGATAATCCTGATGCTCCGGCTCTGCTTCCCAGAAATCATCGACTGGCTCGACCTCGGTGACCACGTTGCCGGGCCATATGCCCGAGGCTTCGACGTCTGCGATTGTATCAAGCGCAACAGTTTTCTGGTCTTCATCTTCGTAATAAATGGCGGACCGATAGCTTAGACCTCGATCATTTCCTTGCTGGTTCAATGTGGTGGGATCGTGAATCTGAAAGAAAAGTTCAAGCAAATCCCGATAGCTAAACACATCATCGTTGAACATCACCTCTATCGCTTCAGCGTGGCTACCATGATTGCGATAAGTCGCGTTCGGAACATCGCCGCCGGAATAGCCAACCCGGGTGGAAATCACCCCTTCACGTTTGCGGATCAGATCTTGCATTCCCCAAAAACATCCCCCAGCCAAGACTGCGCGTTGCGTACTCATTCCACGTCCTCCACTTGATTTAGATAGTCGCCGTATCCTTCGTCTTCCATCGCATCACGATGTACAAAACGCAGTGACGCAGAGTTGATACAATAGCGCAGCCCGCCACGATCGGCAGGGCCATCCGGAAATACATGGCCCAAGTGACTGTCACCGTTGGCACTGCGGACTTCGGTGCGCACCATGCCAAGGGTGCTGTCGCGCAGTTCCGAAACGTAAGCCGGTTCGATTGGTTTGGTAAAGCTGGGCCAGCCACAGCCGGAATCGTATTTGTCAGACGACGCAAACAGCGGCTCACCCGAAACGATATCGACGTAAATTCCCGGCTCCTTGTTATCAAGCAACTTTCCGGTCCCGGGGCGTTCGGTTCCGCTTTGTTGGGTGACGCGAAATTCTTCGGGTGACAGGGCGTTGATGGCAGCTTTGGTCTTTTCATAAGTCGGCATAGAAGTCTCCTTTGAGTCTTTGCTGTATAAGATGGGGGGAGAATGAGATTTTCAAAGGGTTTATGTATGCTTCGCAACTTTGTGTGAAGCGGTACAGTGCTATCCAATGTGTGACATGTGTAAATGGCAAAGTTAAATTCGCCGCGGGACACCTAAGGGATACTCTTGGTATCAGGCCGTACGTTGGCGCGAAATCTGAACAGCCAAGATACCTATGGCGATGATCGCGACGCCTATGGCATCCTGAACCCCAAGCGGTTCACCCAATAATAACCACGCGATTGCCACACCAAAGAAGGGATTGAGGAAGTGAAAAGTCGCTGCACGGGTTGCGCCTATTCGGTTGACCAGCCAGAACCAGACAACCGTTGCCAATAAACCCGGTACCAGACTGGTATACGCAAAAGCGGCGGCCAATTGCCAACTAGGGTTGATATAGGGCGTCTCAAATACCACCATCGCGATGGTCAGTGCCACGCAACCCACCAGCATTTGCAATCCGACCACCATGAGAAAATTCCCACCCGAGGTCGCACCCCGCACCAGCAAGGTCGCCGCCGAAAGCGCAACGACCCCGATGCCGCACAGCAACAGGCCGGTCAGATCGACACCGCCGCTGATCCGCGCGCTCATGATGACGATCACGCCGATAACGCCTGCGACCAAGCCGCCCATGCCAAGTGGGCGAAGCTTTTCCCCTAGAATTAACCAAGTAGCCAGCCCGACGAGCAGCGGCATTGTCGAGGCGATAATCGCAGCAAGCGACGCCTGGGTAGTTTGCATCGCAATGAAATTCAGTCCCAGATAAACAGCGTTCTGCAAGATGCCAAAGATTATGGTCGCGCGCCATTGCGCCGGTGTAAGACGCCAAGACTGCCCCAGGGCCAAGGCGATCCCGACCCCCAGTAACCCTGATATAAGATACCGCGCCGACAACGCCATCAGCGGCGATGCATCCGCGACAATGATCCGGGCAGAGCTAAAGGCAGAAGACCACATGAACGCAAAGGCGAGGCCCCCAAGAATTGCGCGTATATCCATGCTGAGCCTCTGAGTTTGACGTTTTGCGAACCCTTTCGCAGATGCGTCACAAGGGCAAGCGCGTTTGCAGCAAAGCAGCCATGCTTTAAACGCAAAGGGCCGCCCCAAGGACGACCCTTTGTCAAAGCCTGTAGCCAGGTTTATTCGTTAACGCTGTCTTTCAGCGCTTTCGCGATGGTCATCTTTACAACCTTGTCCGCGTCTTTTTTGAACTGTTCGCCAGTGGCGGGGTTGCGCACCATACGTTCAGGGCGTTCGCGGCAATAGATTTTGCCGATGCCGGGAAGCGTTACGGCTCCTCCGCCAGATACTTCTTTTGTGATCAATGCACAGATCGCGTCCAGCGCGTTTCCTGCTGCTTTTTTGTCCGCACCCATTTCATCAGCCAAAGCCGCGACGAGCTGGGTTTTTGTCATTGGTTTAGTTGCCATCTTTTTTTCTCCTTCGTCCGCCCGGATTAGGGCCTCACGGGCAGAATGTAACGGTATGTAGTGGACGAACACAACGAATAGGTGGCAATAAACAGTGAAAACATGCGTTTTTCTGCGATTTTGAGCCTTTATAGAAAGGCCGTTTCGTCAAATGAACGTAATTTTCGGCTGTGAAGCCGTTCCAGCGGCATATCGCGCAATCGTTCCATGGCCCGAATTCCGATCATTAAATGGCGTGCAACCTGTGTTTTATAGAAGTCCGAAGCCATCCCGGGAAGCTTCAGCTCGCCATGCAGGGGTTTGTCAGAGACACATAAAAGCGTGCCATAGGGTACCCGAAACCGATAACCATTTGCCGCGATAGTGGCACTTTCCATATCCAATGCTACCGCACGCGACTGTGACAGACGCTGCACCGGGCCTGACTGGTCGCGAAGTTCCCAATTGCGGTTGTCGATGGTGGCGACCGTGCCGGTTCGCATAATCCGCTTCAACTCATACCCTTCCAGTTGGGTCACCTGTTCAACGGCGTCTTCCAGAGCAATCTGAATTTCAGCCAATGCGGGAATGGGTACCCACACCGGCAGGTCGTCATCCAATACATGATCTTCGCGCAGATACCCGTGCGCCAGTACGAAATCCCCAAGCGCCTGAGTGTTACGCAACCCGGCGCAATGCCCGACCATAAGCCAAGCATGAGGGCGCAACACCGCGATATGGTCGGTGGCCGTCTTGGCGTTCGAAGGGCCGACCCCGATGTTGACAAGGGTTATTCCCAGACCGTTCGCGCGCTTGAGGTGATAGGTCGGCATTTGTGGCGTTTTCACCGACGATGGCAGGGCTGTATCGCCGTCTGTGATTTCGAAATTTCCGGTGGAAACAAACGATGTATAACCGCTTTCGGGGTCACGCAGCATGGCGCGGGCGTATTCTTCGAACTCGGTGACATAGAATTGATAGTTAGTGAATAGCACATGGCTTTGAAAATGATCCGGGTCGGTCGCGGTATAATGTGCCAGACGGGCCAGCGAATAATCGACACGCTGTGCAGTGAACGGGGCCAGTGGGCGCACGCCATCCAAAGGCAGATAGGTGCCGTTCACGATATCATCGTTCGTCGTGCTTAGATCAGGCACATCGAATACGTCGCGCAAGGTAAATTCTGCGGCACCTTCTTGGGGGATGGTCACACTGTCGTCATGGCTGACGGCGAAATGAACAGGTATCGGCGTATCAGAAACTGTGATGGTGACGGGTTGCCCATGATTTTCAATCAGCAGGCCGATCTGTTGGGTCAGGTAGTTCCTGAACAATTCTGGGCGCGTGATTGTCGCAGAAAAAGTTCCCGGTGAAGAAACATGGCCGAAAGACAAGCGCGAATCTACCTGCGCATAGCTGGACGTGGTGAACCGGATCTCAGGATAAAACGCCCTGATCCGCATTGCTGGCGCGGCGCTGTCCATTGCCTTTTGAAAATGCGACGTCAGAAAGCCAGTCGCTTGAGAGTAAAGTTGGATCAGCCGTTCCACGGCAGCTTTAGCATCTGTAAATTGTTCTGCCGGTCGGGCATCGGGCGTCAATATCTTGTTCATGAAACTGGCTCTAACAAAGGAATGAATTCAAAGCTGCGTACATCAACCAAACCAAGGTCCGAGATGCGCAATTCGGGAATGACAACCAGCGCCAGTAGCGAATGCTGCATATAGGCATTGTTTAACGTACATCCGCAATCACGCATGGCCTGCATCATCGCTTCGGTCTTGGCGGCAACCTCGGCGGCGGGGCTGTCAGACATCAGACCGCCAATCGGGAGTTCCACCATCGCCAATTCTGCGCCATCTTTGAAGATCGTGATGCCGCCTCCGACTTCACCCAATCGGTTTGCAGCCAACGCCATGTGTTCGGTGTCGGTACCGACAACGATCATGTGGTGGCTGTCATGCGCCACGGTTGACGCCATTGCCATAGGTCCCTCGTATCCGAACCCCGAGACGAGTGCGTTCACCACAGTGCCGGTGCCGCGATGCCGTTCCACCAAGGCGATCTGGCACACCTCTCCCGACGTCTGGACGCGCCCGTCGGTGACAGGCAGTTCAAACTTCAGCGCACGTGTCGGGGCTTGATTTTCAACAACACCGATCACATTCGCAGTTACGGCGTTGGCACCGGCCGGTGCGTGAATTTGGAAGTCGTCGCTGGTAAGCGATTTGCCCATGTTTACAGTCTGGCGCGCGTGTTGCGGCCAATCGTAATGCGGGCAATCGACCAGACACACGCCATTCTCTGCGACGATCTGCCCACGGGCAATCACGGTCTCGATCGGTAGCGATTTAAGGTCAGAGGTGAGAATTACATCGGCCCGACGGCCCGGCGTCAGTGAACCGATCTCGCGTTCCAATCCGAAATGGGTCGCAGTGTTGATCGTTGCCATTTGCAAAGCGATCAGCGGGTCGCAACCGCAGTCAACGGCATGACGCACGACGCGGTTCATGTGCCCATCATTCACCAAGGTACCAGAATGGCAATCGTCGGTGCACAGGATCATATTGCGCGGGTCCAACCCTTTTTCGGTGATGGCGGTAATCTGTGTTTTCACGTCATACCACGCCGATCCTAACCGGATCATCGACCGCATCCCCTGCCGCATCCGGGCAATCGCGTCGGCCTCGCAGGTGCCTTCGTGGTCATCGGCGGGACCACCCGCAACATAAGCCGCGAAAGCCGGCCCTAAATCAGGTGACGCGTAATGCCCGCCAACTGTCTTGCCGGCCCGTTGGGTCGCCGCGATTTCGGCCAGCATCTTGGCGTCGCCCGCAGTAACACCAGGAAAGTTCATCATCTCACCCAGACCGATAATACCGGGCCATGCCATCGCCTCCGCCACGTCTTCGGCGGTGATTTCAAATCCGGTCGTTTCAAGGCCCGGAGCCGACGGGGCGCAGGACGGCATTTGAGTGAAGATATTAATCGGCTGCAACAACGCTTCGTCGTGCATCATGCGCACGCCTTCGAGGCCAAGCACGTTGGCGATCTCATGCGGGTCGGTAAACATCGACGTAGTACCATGAGGGATCACTGCGCGAGCAAATTCGGCAGGGGTCAACATGCCGCTTTCGATGTGCATATGCCCGTCACATAGACCCGGGATCATATAACGCCCCTTGGCATCTATCAGCTGTGTCGTGTCGCCCTTGCAGTGGCTGGCGTCAGGGCCGACAAACGCAATGCGCCCTGCGACGATGGCGATGTCATGGTTGGGCAGGGTTTCGCGAGTATGGACATTTACCCAAATACCGCCGGTGATGATCGTATCGGCCGCCGCACGACCAGCGGCCACCGAAACCAGTCGGGCCGCGACATCGGGCCAAGTAGGGAAGGTTTGCTGTTTCATGCCTGACGTTGACACGAAGATTGCATGAGGTTCAAGGTGATGCGACGCACGGGGGCACCGCAGAGCCGCGACAATGAAGGAAAACAAAGATGACCGTTACACAGATTCGCCAAAACATGGACCATTGGCAAGAGCGGGTAGACCTAGCCGCTGCCTTTCGCTGGACCGCGAGACTGGATATGCACGAGGGCGTTGCGAACCATTTCAGTCTGGCAATCAACGATGATGGAACCCGGTTCCTGATGAACCCAAATCAGGTCCATTTTTCGCGAATCAAGGCAAGCGACCTGATCGAAGTCGACGCCAATGACCCCGAAACGCTTAGCGGGCCTGACGCGCCCGATCCGACAGCTTGGGGGCTGCATGGCGGCGTCCACCGAGCCTGCGCGCATGCCCGCTGTGTGATGCACGTTCATTCGATCCATGCGACGGTCTTGGCATGTTTGCAAGACAGCCGCCTGCCGCCGATTGACCAGAACTGCTGCACGTTTTTCAACCGGGTTGTCATCGACGAAAACTACGGAGGTCTGGCTTTCGAGGATGAGGGAGCCCGCTGTGCCGAGCTAATGAGTGACCCCAAGCAAAAAGTCATGGTGATGGGCAGTCACGGTGTGTTGGTGATCGGCGACAGCGTGGCTGATACGTTCAACAGGCTCTATTATTTCGAACGCGCCGCCGAGACATATATCCGGGCGCTGCAAACCGGTATGCCGCTGCGGCGCATCCCTGACGATATTGCCGAAAAGACAGCGCAGGAGCTTGAGAACTACCCCGAACAGGACGCACGGCATCTGGCCGAATTAAAGGCGATCCTTGATGCCGAAGGGGCCAATTATGCGCATTGACCCAAGCCATTCCCGGATGCGTTGGCACTTGGTCACCGGCGCATCTGGTTAAACTAGTATTTGCATTCCAAACCGGTCTGACACTATCTCGGTGCATGGCATCACAAGACGGGCAGTTTCGATGAAGATCATGTTTGTTCACCAGAATATGCCCGGTCAATATCGCGAGTTGGTACAGTGGCTGGCCGGTACAGGTGATCACCAGATTTATTTTTTGACCCAACGCAAGGCTGCACCCAGTTTCGAAGGGGTGCAGACCCGAGTCTATGAACCGCATCACAAACCCGCTGACAACGCCTATGGTTTGTCGAAAAACTGGGAGGAATCGACCGGGAATGGTTTAGGTGCCGCCCGCGCTGCCCGCCAGATTGAACAGACCGAAGGATTCAAGCCTGACATTGTGATTGGCCATGTCGGTTGGGGAGAGCTGACGTTCTTTAAGGAAATATGGAAAGACGTCCCGATCATTGGACTTTTTGAATATTACTACAGCGCTACCGGTGGCCCAGTGGGGTTTGACCCGGCTGAGCCGGTTTCGGAAAACACGCCGTTCCTACTGCATGCGCGTAATGCCGTGCCATTGGCGAATATTGAAACCGTGGACATGGGGCTAAGCCCGACATTCTGGCAGCGCGATCGGTTTCCGCAAAGCTTCCACCGCAAGCTTTACGTGTGCCATGACGGTATCCGCACCGACCAATTGAAGCCAGACCCCAAGGTACGGCTAAAACTGGGCCGTCTAAAGCATGACCTAACACGAGCCGATGAAATCGTCACTTTCGTGTCCCGCAATCTTGAGCGAACGCGGGGGTTCCACATCTTCATGCGGGCGCTTCCGCGTATATTGAAAGAACGGCCAAACGCGCGCGTTTTGATATTGGGGGGGAATGAAACGTCCTATGGAGGAAAAAGCAAGCACCCGGGCGGTCTTCGCGCTGAAATGGAGGCCGAAGTCGGAAAGGATGTCGACTGGCGTCGCGTCCATTTCTTGGGCAAACTGCCCTATGACGACTATCAGAAAGTTGTCCAGATCAGCCGCTGTCACCTCTACCTGACAATGCCGTTCGTGCTGTCGTGGTCATTTCTGGAAGCCATGGCAATGGAGGCGACGATAGTTGCGTCCGATGTCGCCCCGGTCCGCGAGGCGATCACCCATGGCAAAACCGGTCTGCTTGTCGACTTTTTCAACCCAGATGCCTTTGCCGAGCAAGTAATTGAAGTTTTGCAGGATCCCGAGAAATATCAGCGGTTTGGGCCCGAGGCGCGCAAACATGTCGTGCAGCACTATGATTTTCTGACCAAGTGCCTGCCCGAGCATGTTGCCCAGATCAATGCGCTGGTCCCAGTCGATAAGCGGATCAGCTTGCCTTAAGTTGAGGATAGTGAGCAACGTTGGATAAAATGAATAAAACGCTTCTTTCCATCGGTCATGGGTATAGTGCCCAGGCCTTGGCTAGACGCCTTTTGCCGCAGGGCTGGCGGATCATCGGTACAACGCGCAGTGCAGATAAGGCGCGTGAAATCGCTGCATCCGGCGTTGAACCTTTGATTTGGCCGGAAGTTGACCTTGAGCCGCTGCTTGGGCAGATACCGAATGTGCTGATTTCAATCGGGCCGGGGGCTTATGGCGACCCGTTACTTAATGCGTATGAAGCAACGATTGCGCGGGTGGCACAGGGGCTGCGATGGGTCGGGTATCTGTCCACGACCGGTGTTTATGGCAACCATGACGGTGGATGGGTAGATGAGAATACGGCGTTGACGCCTACCACCAAGCGCGGGACCGCACGCATGCAGGCCGAAAGACGTTGGCAGGCCATACCCGCCCTGCCGCTGCATATCTTTCGATTAGCTGGTATCTACGGCCCCGGACGCGGACCGTTCACCAAAGTAAAAGACGGGACCGCCCGCCGCATCCTCAAGAAAGACCAAGTATTTTCTCGTATTCATGTCGATGATATCGCCCAAGCACTGGCATTATCGCTGCATCGCCCTACACCCGGCGCGATTTACAACCTGTGTGATGATGACCCCGCGCCGCCGCAGGATGTGATCGCCTATGCCGCCGCGCTATTGGGCGTGCCGGTTCCGCCCGAGATCGCCATTGAAGACGCCGATATGTCGCCTATGGCCCGCAGCTTTTATTCCGAAAGCAAGAAGGTTCGGAACGACCGGATTAAACAGACGTTGGAGTGGATGCCGCTTTATCCGAGTTACCGATCTGGGTTGGCCGCTATACTTGAGGGCTAAGGCTGACCATGTTTCGGGGGGGGGAGAGATGCAACAGTGTGATGAACGCAGTTTGGCTCACCTTTTGGACGGAATGGAGCATGCCGCCCGCCACGAAACTGTATCTGTCAAAGATGTACTGGACGAATTCGGAGAGCGGTCAGTGTTGCCGTTTATCTTGCTGGCGTCGCTACTACTGGTCTCACCACTATCAGGGCTGTTCGGTGTCGCGACATTTGTGGCGATGGTGATTATTGTTCTGTCTGCCCAAGCGCTCTCGGGGCGCAAACGGCTTTGGCTTCCCGGGTTCATTTTGCGCCGTGAAGTAAAGTCGTCACGGCTTTTGTTCGGCATCCGCTGGTTACGCGCACCGAGCAAGTTTTTTGACCGCCATTCGGGGCGACGTTTGATGATCCTTGTTACCGGCCCAATGCGGTCTATCACACTGCTGACCTGTATGATCTTGCCCGTCGCATGGCCGATGCTGGAATTTGTACCGTTCGCGTCGTCGTTTGGCGGCGCGACGGTCGCGTTTTTTTCATTCGGCTTGTTCACACGTGACGGCCTTTACGTGCTGTTAGGCTATCTGACGATCTTCGTCACATCGGTGGTATTCTATGCGATCCTTTTTTAATCACCCAAGGTAATCACGTAATTCTTGCGGGGGGTCGTCCATCAAGGCTTTCGCCGGTCGCGGTTTCTCTGCCACTCCGTTCGCTACAAAAATAACGTCGTCCGCAATACGGCGCACGTCCTCCGGTGCGTGGGTGACCATGATCAACGATGCCTCGGTTTCGGTGATCAATTCTGCGACAAGATCCAGCATTTCGTTTCGCAAGGCTGGTCCCAGGGCGGCAAAAGGTTCATCCAGCAACACAAACGGGCGGGCTTGTACCAGCACCCGCGCGAGCGCCGCACGACTTTGCTGGCCGCCCGAAAGCACACCCGGTTTGCGCTGTGACAACTCGCCTAACCCCACGCGGGATAATGCATTTTGAACCAAATCTTTTTCGCCGCTGGACAAGCGAAGGTCGGGGCGCAGGCCCAGTCCTACATTCTGCTGGACGCTCAAGTGCGGAAAGAGGTTGTTGTCTTGAAAAAGCATCGTCATCGGTCGGTCGCCGGGGGCAAAGGTCGTAATGTTCTTGTCTTGCCACAGCAGCCTGCCCTTACTGAGGGGGATAAAGCCACACAGCGCGGCCAGAAGGGTCGACTTGCCCGCGCCTGACGGGCCGATTACAGCATATTTTCTTGACCGTTCAATCGACAGATCCGCACGCAGCGTAAAGGTGTCTTGAGTGATTTCAGCAGTCTCAAGCCTGAGCATGCCAACGTCCTCCCTTATCGAAGATCCAGAAGATACCCAACGAAAGGGCCAGCAAAATCAGGGCTGCGCCGGCTGCGGCGTCCATCCGGTATGCCCCCATTAGTCTGTACATTTGCAGGGGTAAAGTGACGGTATCGGGCGAAGCGAACAACGCTATGACGCCCAGATCACCCATTGACAGCGCCCCCGTCAAGCCTGCCGCAAATCCAATTTGCGGGCGCAGTCGTGGCAAGATCATCCATCGCCACAACAGCCAACCGCCCAACCCTAATGTTTGTGTCAGCCTCCCATATACCTGCACAGTATCACGCATCGGCGGTACGATGATACGCAACACGAACGGTAAGGCCATAAACGCATTTATCAGTGCAGTGACCGGCAAGGCGAGCGCAAAGGGATCGGCAACTGGGTTGATCAAGATAAACCAACCCGTGCCGATGGTAAGCGGCGACGCGGCAAGCCCAAGCAACCCCACTGCCTCAGACCCGCCCCTTGGCCGTGTAACGATCCAACCAGCCATCGGAAGGGCAATCGACAAAAGTACCACGATACTGATCAGCGCCACGATGATTGAAACACCGGCAGAATGCCAAACCGCCGCCGGCGTTTCGGCCAACCCTGCCAAGCCGCGGATTACCACTGCTGCAAGTGGAAGCGATAAAAATGCGGTCGTAAGGCCGATGGCTAGTATATCCAGCACACGTTGCAAGCCACCTTGCGCATCCCACCGATGCAAGGATCGGTCAAACCCGCCACCGATGCTGACGGTCGGAATGATCCAAAGCGCCAATGCAGCGGTGCCCCCCGCAATTCCTAGCTGCACCAATGACAGTTGGGCCGCACGGCTTAGGTCGAAATCAAACCGGAAGGCCTGATAGATCGCCAGTTCGACCGTCGTGGCGCTAGGCCCGCCCCCCAAGGTCAAGGCAACCGCAAAGCTGGTCAGGCAAATCACGAATATAAGTGCTGCGGTACCGGGCAAAATCTGGCGTAACAAGGGGACTTCGATGCTGCGGAAAACTGCATGGGGGGGCAGGTTCATTTGCGCGGCAAGGCGGAACCGTTCGGCCGGAATGGTCTGCCACGCTTGCAGCAGAAGACGGGTAGCGAGCGGTAAGTTGAAGAATACATGCGCCAGAACGACCCCGTGCAGACCATAGATCGACACTGGTGCCAAACCGACTTGAGCAAGACCAGCGTTCAACCAACCTGCACGGCCAAACACCGCAAGCAGCCCCAAGACAGCGACGATCACAGGCAGGATGAACGGAGCACCGAGTAACGTTACCAGTAAGCCGCGACCGCGAAAGCGCCGCCGGGCCAAGGCGCGGGCAACTGGGATCGCCAGCAGGGTAGAAAGCACGGCTGACATGGTTGCCTGAAGGGCAGTAAAGCGGATCGCAGACCAATCGGCGGGGCCAAGGCCGCTATTGAATTCGGCTCGCCACAACACTGCCAGTAACGCGGCCAAGATCAGCGCAACCACCAGAATGGCGGCGCCGATCCCTAGCTTACTGCTTATTGAGACAGTGCTGAAAGCCATTCGGCGAGCGCCTCTTCGCGCAGGGCAGGCACGGCGTCATTAGGCATCAACAGCGCCTTTTCGGGTTCGACCAATTGGTTAAACCCATCAGGCAGGCCCGCTTCGGGGGTTATTGCAGGATACATCCAGTTGGTTGTTGGCAAAACGGATTGCGCGGCGTCCGATACCATAAATTGCATGAACTTATCAGCCAGCTCCGGTTGATCGGTCCCCGCAAGTTTTCCTGCCACTTCTATCTGCATGTAATGGCCTTCGTCGAAAATTGCAGCGGCTTTGGTTGCGTCCTTTTCAGCGATCAGATGATAGGCTGGTGACGTGGTATAGCTCAGCACCATGTCAGCCTCTCCTTCAAGAAACAGGCCATACGCCTCGGACCAGCCTTTGGTCACGGTCACGATATTATCCGCCAGTCTTTCCCAAATCGCTGGGGCTTCATCACCGTAAGCGTCTTTAACCCACATCAGCAAGCCCAGACCGGGGGTGGAGGAGCGCGGATCCTGAATTACGATCTTTAGATCGCTGTCGGCCAGTTCGCGGAAGTTCTTGGGGGGTGATAGTTTTTTGTCGTGAACAAAGGCGAAATACCCCCAATCATACGGCACAAAAGTATCGTCGCCCCATGTGACGGGCAAATCGTAATCCGCGGTGACCTTGGCGGGTGCAAACAGGCCGGTATCTTTGGCCGTAGCGATCAAGCTGGTATCCAAACCAAGCACCACATCGGCGTCAGATCGTGCACCTTCCAGTTTGAGCCGGGCCAGAAGCGCCGCACCGTCACCCATACCGACGAATTTCAGATCACAGTCGCATTCGGCCTCGAAGGCCGCTTCGATAACCGGGCCTGGGCCCCAGTCGGCAACGAAGCTATCATAGGTATAGACCACCAGCTGTGCAGGCTCTGCCAAAGCCGAAGTGGCAAACAGGGTGGTGGCAGCAAGTGTAAGATACTTCATGGTATCCTCCATTTTGCGGCGTCAGAAAGTGTTGGAGAACCATCCAGACCTTCCCTCCGCCGGTGTTAACCGGTTCAGGTTCAACGGGTCCGTGCATGCACATCTCAGCCCAAAAGGCCCCCCGAGGTATCTTATCGGTAGAACGCCCCATAGCTGCGCGCAAGGCGAAATCCCTTGAGGCGCGGGTGCAGCATCGCTAATGATCACCGCCAAAGGAGCATTTGCATGTCGATCAACAGCTTTGGCCATCTTTTCCGTGTCACCACTTGGGGCGAAAGCCACGGGCCTGCTTTGGGTGCCACTGTCGACGGCTGCCCCCCCGGCGTGCCAATCACCGAAGAGATGATCCAGCACTGGATGGACAAGCGCAAACCCGGCCAGAACAAATACACCACCCAGCGGCGCGAGGCGGATGAGGTGCGCATTCTGTCAGGGGTCTTCGAAGGCGTGACAACTGGTACGCCGATCCAGCTGATGATCGAGAATACCGATCAGCGGTCGAAGGATTACGGCGATATCAAAGAAAAGTTCCGCCCCGGCCATGCGGACATCACCTATTTTCAGAAATACGGCATCCGGGACTATCGCGGTGGCGGGCGGTCTTCGGCCCGCGAAACCGCGTCGCGCGTGGCGGCTGGCGGGTTGGCCCGCGAGGCGATCAAGGCGCTTGCGCCAAACGTGACGATTACCGGGTATATGGTGCAGATGGGTCCACATAAGATCGACCGCAATGCCTTTGAGTGGGGCCAGATTGAACAGAACCCATTCTGGGTGCCGGATGCGAAAGCTGCGGGCGATTGGGCGGAATATCTGGACGGATTGCGCAAGTCGGGGTCATCGGTCGGTGCGATTATTGAGGTGACCGCCCGCGGCGTGCCCGCCGGGCTGGGTGCGCCGGTTTATGGCAAGCTAGATACCGATCTGGCCGCCGCCATGATGAGCATCAACGCCGTCAAAGGGGTCGAGATCGGGGAAGGTATGTCGGCGGCAATGTTGACCGGCGAACTCAATGCGGATGAAATCAGCATGGGGCCGAACGGCCCGGTCTATTCGTCGAACCATTCGGGGGGAATTTTGGGCGGAATCAGCACAGGGCAAGACATCGTTGTGCGCTTTGCGGTCAAGCCCACGTCGAGCATCCTTACCACCCGCAAGACCATCACCAAATCCGGCGAGGACACCGAAATTATCACCAAGGGCCGTCACGATCCGTGCGTCGGTATCCGCGCGGTACCGGTCGGCGAAGCAATGGTGGCCTGCGTTTTGCTAGACCACATGTTGCTGCATCGTGGGCAAGTCGGTGAAAACCGGGGCGCTATTGGGTAAGCGCAGCAAAAAGCGGAATTTTCGAGCAGGGTAAATTCAAAAAACCCGTTGCCCTCTCTGCCCAAGCCTTGAACTTTGATAAACCGAAGCGCAAGCATGCGTCATGCCAAGCGTCATGACACAGAACCGCCCCGGTCGGGCCATCGCACTTAAGCTCGGGGCGGTATTGCTTTTTTCGATTATGGCGGCATTGATCAAGATCGCGACAGCCACGGTACCTGCCGGGCAAGCTGTGTTCTTTCGGTCGTTCTTTGCCTTTCCTATGATCATCTTGTGGCTTTGGCAGCGCGGCGATCTGCGCCATGGGCTTAAACCAAGTAACCTGATGGGTCATGTCTGGCGCGGCATCTTCGGGACGATCGCGATGGGGCTTACCTTTGCTGGCCTTAGTCTGCTGCCTCTGCCAGAGGTGACGGCGATCGGCTATGCCACGCCGTTGTTCACCGTTGTGTTCGCGGCAATCTTTCTGGGCGAACAGGTGCGCCTGTTCAGGCTATCGGCGGTCGCCGTCGGGTTGGTTGGGGTGCTGATCGTGCTGTTTCCGCGTTTTACTATTGATGGCGATACCGTGTCAAAGATGGCGACCTTGGGGGCAATTATGGTGTTGGGGGCGTCGATTATGCGAGGATTGGTGCAGATTCACGTTCGTCGTCTGGTTCAGACCGATAGTACCGCCGCAATCGTGTTTTTCTTTTCGTTGACCGCAACCTGCTTGTCTTTCCTGACATTGCCAGCCGGTATGTTGGTCAACTGGCCCGCGCTGACCTGGATATCGCCTAGTACGGAAATCGTCGCAATCTTGATTTTGTCGGGTTTGGTGGGCGGCGTGGCGCAGATCATGATAACGTCATCGTTTCGGTTCGGCCCCGTTTCGATGTTGGCCCCGTTCGATTACGCGTCGATGGTGTTTGCGATCATCATCGGCTGGGCCTTCTTCGGTGAGATCCCAACTTCTGCTATTATGATCGGGGCCGGGTTGGTCATGACAGGTGGGGTTTTGATCATCTGGCGCGAGCGTTACTTGGGTCTGGATAGGGCGAAATCCAAGGCAAGCAGCCCGCCTCAGGGCACCCCTAGCTGACATTTGAGCGGCTTGTGCAAAAGTGAATGCCAAGACTGAGAATCGTGTTAGCGTGATCTTCTAGCGGCGGGGGAACTTCTTGTAAGATGTGTCCTGCGCTAATTTTCTGGGAGGGAAACATGACTTTAACAAAATTTATAGGGGCGGCTATTATAGCCGGTTTCGCAGCGTCAACGGTGGCGGCACAGGATTGTGCTCCATCAAAATGGGGTGCTGACGATCAGATCGGATCGGCTAACTTGGTCAGCAACGAACGGACCTTGGAAGCGGCCAAGCTTATCAAGCAAGGCAAATCCATGCCTTTGGGCATCGTGATCGGGCCGGACACGCCAGCGTTTCCTCCGCGATCATTGAACCTGCAAATCGTACAACCGAACCAGCAGGGCGGGCAGAAACTGTCAGCCTTCGGGTACGAGGGAAACTACAACGACGACATCATCCAGACTTGGATAGGCATCGGATCGCAGTTGGATGGTTTGGGCCATCTGGGCGAAAACGGGATGTATTATAACTGTTTGGATGAAAAAGAGATTTCAGCCATCGGTGGCTTGACCAAGCTGGGTACACACGCAGTGCCGCCATTGGTCGCACGGGCAGTAATTATCGATATGGCCAAGCAGATGGGCAAGGATGTACTTGCCGCAGGCGAACACTTTGGCGAGGCCGAGATCACAGCCGCCATGGATGCACAGGGTATTACGGTGAACGAGGGTGATATCGTTCTGTTCCATACTGGTTGGACCGATGGAAAGCTGGAAAGCGATCCATCCGCATGGGGATCTACCGAACCCGGTTTGAATAATGAAGGAGCTGTATTTGTCGCGACAATGAACCCGATGGCCGTGGGGGCCGACACTTGGGGTCTTGAGGCGATCCCAGCAAAGGATGGCGATAAAGTCTTTTACGGCCACGTGACGCTGCTAAAAGACAATGGCATCTATATTCTGGAAACGATGAATACCGGCCCATTGGTGCGCGACGGAGTGAAGGAATTCATGTTCGTTCTGGGCCAACCATTGATCAAAGGCACAGTGCAGGCGATGATCAACCCGGTGGCGCTATACTAAGCGCTCGCTTGAAATGAAGGCGGCGCGGGGAAATACCCTCGCGCCGCTTAAACAATAATGGCAAGAGTTTCAGGCCCGAACCAGCTTTTCGTAGGCGTCCGATATATCGCGGGTGAGGGTGCCGACCTCAAAGGTATAGTCACCGATCTGGCCCACCGGCGTGACCTCGGCTGCTGTGCCGGTCAGCCAGCACTGTTCGAACCCTTCAAGCTCCTCTGGCATAATGCGGCGTTCATGTACCGTGAGGCCTTTTTCCTTGAGCATCCCGATAACGGTCTGGCGGGTCAGACCATTCAAAAAGCAATCGGCCAGCGGCGTGTGGACTTCACCATCCTTGACGAAAAAGATGTTCGCTCCGGTCGCTTCGGCGACGTAGCCTCGATAGTCCATGAACAGCGCATCAGAACAGCCCTTGGCCTCGGCCGCGTGTTTAGAGGTGGTGCAAATCATGTAAAGACCAGCAGCCTTGGCGTGCACGGGGATCGTTTCGGGCGACGGGCGTTTCCACTTCGAGATGTCGAGCTTGGCACCTTTCATTTTGGCGTCGCCATAGTAGTTGCCCCATTCCCAGCCCGCGATGGCCAGACGCACAGGATTGCGTGCGGCTGAAACGCCCATGTCAGGGCCAGCACCACGCCATGCCACCGCCCGCACATATGCGTCGTTCCAACCGTTGGCCTGCAACATTTCGTATTTTGCGGCTTCGATTTCATCCACGGTATAGGGGATTTCAAAGTCGAGATACTGCGCCGATTTGCGCAGCCGTTCGGAGTGTTCGCGCCCTTTGAAAATCTTGCCGTTATAGCAGCGTTCGCCTTCAAACACCGATGACGCGTAATGCATCGCGTGGGTCAGGATATGGACATTGGCGTCGCGCCAATCGACCATCTTACCGTCCATCCAAATCTTTCCGTCGCGGTCGTCATAAGCGCCGTCCATGGTGTATCCTTCCTAAATCGTCCGCGTGCATTTATAAATATTGCGCTTCACTAGACGTATTGAGACATTTTATTACGTAAATATGCGGATTCGATAGCCTTTGACCCTTGGAAAGTCAATAACGCTGACGTAAACTATGGGCGCAATTAGAGGGGTACCCCATGGCAGACGGACGCGGCGCATCTTCTCAGACAGGGGAAAATCTGCTTTTCCTGACCGACGAACAGTTGCGTCAGGGGATAGAGGCCATGTTTTTTGCCTATCGCGGTTTCACGGCGGACCCTGATAAAATCCTGGTTGATATGGCGTATGGGCGCGCGCACCACCGGGCCATTCACTTTATCAATCGTGCCCCCGGAACGACGGTAAATAACCTGTTAGGAATTCTCGGGGTAACAAAGCAGTCTCTTAACCGGGTGCTGCGGACTCTCATCGCCGATGGGCTGGTGAAAAGTCACGTTGGCAAATCGGACAAACGAGAGCGGCATTTGTACCTAACGGATGCCGGACGCGCCCTTGAGCAAACCTTGTCTGACGCACAACGCATGCGCATGCGCAGCGCGTTTCGCGATGCCGGGCCCGATGCAGTGGCCGGTTTTCGCACAGTACTGGAGGCAATGATGGACCCCGAAATGCACCATAGTTACACCCGTTTGAAGGAAAGCAGCACGTGAGCGAAATGGACGCGCACCTGCTGATTGTCGATGATGACGAACGTATCCGGTCATTGTTGCAGAAGTTTTTGATGCGACATGGGTTTCTGGTGACCGCCGCACGCGATGCTGCGCACGCGCGCCGCATTTTGGCGGGGCTGGATTTCGACATGATCGTTCTGGATGTCATGATGCCCGGCGAAGATGGGCTTCGACTAACGCGAAGCCTGCGCGAAACCATGCAGACGCCGATCCTTTTATTGACCGCCAAAGGTGAGACCGGCAATCGGATCGAAGGGCTGGAGGCGGGTGCCGACGACTATCTTGCCAAGCCCTTCGAGCCGAAAGAGCTTCTGTTGCGTATCAACGCCATCTTGCGGCGGATGCCCGATACGCGGGTGGCTGATAGTGCCCCCAAGGTGCTGTCGATGGGCCCTATCCGCTATGATATAGAGCGGGGTGAACTTTGGCAGGGTGACGATTTGGTGCGTCTGACCGCCACAGAGATACAGCTGATGCGGATTTTCGCCGCGCAGCCCGGTACAGCGTTAAGCCGATCCACGCTGGTCGAAGAATTGGGACGCGATCGAGGTCAAGCACAAGAGCGTGCCGTTGACGTGCAGATCACCAGACTGCGCCGCAAGATCGAAGATAACCCCAAGCAGCCGCGGTATCTTCAGACGGTGCGCGGTGCGGGGTATATGCTGGCCCCTGACTGATTTGCAATCTATCTGCCGGCTGTGTGCCCGCTTGTCTGGCCGTTTCGCTTGATTTTTGCTGTATAGCAGAATGCGATCACTGGAAGGTAGCGTACAGGCACGCTATGTTCCAGCTAACTTAGATTGATTGGATGCGGGCGATGACGGATACTCCGGTAGAAAAAATGAGCTTTGAAGCGGCAATGGCCGAGCTTGAAAAGGTTTTGGGCCAACTAGAACGTGGTGATGTCGCTCTGGATGAAAGTATTGCGCTTTACGAGCGCGGAGCAGCCTTGAAGAAACGCTGCGAGACCAAACTGAAAGAAGCCGAAGAGAAAGTTGCGCAAATCACTTTGGACGGTGACGGCAACCCGACCGGAGTAACGGCCGTTGATGGGGTTTGAGATATCTCTTCAAGAAGAATTGGAACGCAAACCCTTTCCCGAAGCGCTAAGCCAAGCGGCTGATCTGGCCATAGGGCAGGTACTGCATGGGCTTGGTGGACTGGACGGCACCGTGGCAGACGCCATGCGCTACGCAGTTGTCGGCGGCAAGGGGTTGCGGGCGTTCCTGGCAATCGAAAGCGCCCGTTTGCATTGTATTGCCGGCGCTCAGGCCGCGCCAGCCGCCGGGGCAATCGAGGCTCTGCACGGCTATTCTCTTGTACATGACGACATGCCCTGCATGGACGATGATGCCGTGCGGCGCGGACAGCCAACGGTTCATGCAAAATGGAACGAAGCGATAGCTGTGCTGGCTGGCGATGCGCTGCAATCGCTGGCGTTTGAACTGGTGGCCCGAACCGGATGCAGCGATGCTGCCCGGCTTGCGTTGGTATCTGGGTTGGCGCATGCCGCCGGTGTGCGTGGTATGGTCGGCGGTCAGGCGATGGATATCGCCGCCGAAACGGCGGCCTCACCGTTGGATCTTGCCCAGATTACCGAATTGCAAGGTAGTAAAACCGGGGCGCTTATCGGATGGGCGGCGACCGTTGGGCCAATTATGGCAGGCGATGATCCGGCCCCGTTGCGCCGCTACGCGCAAAATCTTGGTTTGGCATTCCAAATCGCTGACGACATTCTTGATATTGAAGGCGATGCAGCTACCGTAGGTAAGGCCTTAGGTAAGGATGCCGATGCGGGAAAGGCTACATTCGTTTCGCTGCTGGGGCTTGAACCTGCCAAGACACAAGCGCGCGAACTCATAAGGGCGGCTTGCGACGCCTTGGATGTTTATGGCGATGATGCCGACACCTTGCGGGACGCGGCCCGCTTCGTTATTGCCCGCAAAAGCTGATCCGGTGGAGAGCCCGATGACCGACAGACCCAAAACGCCTTTGCTGGACCGCGTGGATAGCCCTGCGGATTTGAAACAGTTTTCGGATGCCGAGTTGATCCAGCTGTCACACGAATTGCGCCAAGAAACCATTTCAGCGGTGTCGGTTACAGGAGGCCATCTGGGTGCAGGTTTGGGGGTCGTCGAGCTGACGGTGGCCTTGCATGCGGTATTCGACACACCGCGTGATAAACTGGTGTGGGACGTGAGCCATCAATGCTACCCGCACAAGATATTAACCAAACGCCGCGACCGGATTCGGACGTTGCGTATGAAAGACGGGCTTAGCGGTTTCACCAAACGCAGTGAATCCCCTTATGACCCGTTTGGGGCGGCGCATAGTTCGACCTCGATCAGTGCCGCGCTTGGCTTTGCCGTGGCGCGTGATTTGGGCGGGGTGGTGCCCGAAGGTTTGGGCGATGCGATTGCCGTGATCGGTGACGGGTCGATGTCTGCGGGCATGGCCTATGAGGCGATGAACAACGCCGGCCATCTGAAAAAGCGGATGTTCGTTATTCTGAACGACAACGAAATGTCTATTGCGCCGCCAGTGGGCGCGATGTCGGCTTATTTGACACGGCTATATGCCGAAGAGCCGTTCCAAGAACTTAAAGCAGCCGCCAAGGGTGCGGTAAGCATGTTGCCAGGCCCGTTCCGTGAAGGCGCGAAGCGTGCCAAGGATATGTTGAAAGGTATGGCAGTCGGCGGCACGTTGTTTGAACAACTGGGTTTCTCGTACCTTGGGCCGATCGACGGGCATGACCTGAACCAGTTGCTGCCGGTTTTGCGCACGGTCAAGGCGCGGGCGACGGGCCCGGTGTTGATCCATGTGATTACGAAAAAGGGCAAAGGCTACGGACCTGCCGAAGCCGCGCGGGACAAGGGGCATGCCACCGCAAAGTTCAATGTCCTGACCGGTGAGCAGAGCAAGGCACCCTCAAACGCGCCCAGCTATACGCGGGTGTTTGCAGACAGTCTGATCGCGCAAGCGGCTAGGGATGACAAGATTTGCGCAGTAACGGCTGCGATGCCCGACGGCACCGGGCTAAATCTGTTTGCCGAACGCTACCCCAGCCGCTGTTTCGACGTGGGCATCGCTGAACAGCATGGGGTGACTTTTTCAGCGGCACTGGCTGCGGGCGGAATGAAACCGTTTTGCACAATCTATTCAACCTTTCTCCAGCGTGGTTATGACCAGGTTGTGCATGATGTCGCGATTCAACGCTTGCCAGTGCGCTTTGCCATCGATCGTGCGGGGTTGGTCGGGGCCGATGGCGCGACCCATGCGGGTGCGTTCGACGTGGCTTTTCTGGCGAATCTGCCCGGTTTCGTTGTGATGGCTGCGGCGGATGAGGCGGAGTTGGTGCATATGGTTGCCACCGCTGCTGCGCATGATGACGGGCCAATTGCATTTCGGTTTCCCCGTGGCGAAGGCAGTGGCGTGACCATGCCTGAACGAGGCGTGCCGCTGGAAATCGGCAAGGGTCGGATTATCGCCGAGGGTAAGCGAGTGGCGTTGCTGTCCTTTGGTACGCGGTTATCAGAGGTCGAAAAAGCCGCCGAAGCATTGCGAGCCAAAGGGATCACACCGACCATTGCCGACGCACGTTTCGCCAAGCCGCTGGATCGCGAGATGATTTTGCGACTTGCCGCTGATCACGAGGCGCTGATCACCATAGAAGAAGGTGCAGTCGGCGGTTTCGGCAGCCATGTAGCCCAGCTTCTGGCGGATGAAGGTGTCTTTGACGAAGGTCTGAAATATCGCTCTATGGTGCTGCCCGATACATTTATTGATCAGGCGAGCCCTGCTGACATGTATGCCGTCGCGGGTATGAACGCTGAACAGATCGAAGCAAAGGTGCTGGATGTGCTCGGGGTTGCCAGCATCGGTGTGCAGCGGGCCTGACGCGCAGGCCCGTGCTTTATTCAGGCGTCTAGCAACTGCCGGGCCGCGACGATGCCAAGTGCGGCGGAAGCGGCCTCGCGGCCCTTTTCGATAAAGTGCGCACGGTAGATCGTGTTATGGTGGTCGGTTTCCTGATAATGGTGCGGCGTTAGGGATACAGAGAGTATTGGAACGCCCGTATCCAAGCCAACACGCATCAGCCCGTCGACCACTGCCGCCGCGACAAAGTCATGACGGTAAATGCCCCCGTCGACGACGAAGGCCGCGCAAATAATCGCGTCGTACTTGCCAGTTTTGGCCAGTGTTTGCGCCATCAGCGGCATCTCAAACGCGCCGGGGACGTCGACCACGTCGGTCTGGCTGGCTGGGATGGTTTCGGAAAATCCGTCGTAAGCACGATCCACGATATCGGCATGCCAGCGGGCTTTGATAAAGGCATAGCGGGTGTGTGTCATAGTGATCTCCTTTTTTTCGTCAGCGACACAAGTCACCCAAGGCGATCACGGTTGCGCACGGCCCCAATCGGGGACCGCAACAAACGCATTCTCTTCCATCCGGACTATGACCGTCGGCTCTGGCATCTCACCAGATCTGCTGACCAACCGCCCTTTTTGGGGTGGTTGCGCTCGCGGGCTGGTGGCGCAAGGCCACATACCGCCGGTGGGGAATTGCACCCCGCCCTGAGAATACGTTCACGTTGCCAAGACGGGGGCGGGTCTGCAATACCAAAAGCGATCTTTCACATCGGACATTACGTTATGCACCCCAATCCCGTTTACCATGATGCTGACCACGCCAAGAACATCGCCTTTGCCCGTGACCGCAGCTTTGGCGTGTTGGCCGCGAACGGGCCAGACGGCCCCATGTTAAGCCATGTGCCATTCTTGCTGAACGAAGCGGGCGATGTTGCCGAACTTCACCTTGTGCGGTCGAACCCCATTGCGCGGGCGTTAAAGCAGCCGATTGCGGTCAAGATCGCGGTCATTGGCGGCGATACCTACATCTCGCCTGATTGGTATGGGGTCGACGATCAGGTGCCCACATGGAACTATGTTGCGGTACATATGACAGGGGTGCTGGAACTTCGCCCACAAGAGGAACTGTTGGATCTGCTGGATCGGCAGTCGGCCTTGTTCGAAAATCGTCTGCTCCCCAAGGAGCCATGGACCACGGTCAAGGTGCAGGACGAGACCATGCAAAAGCTGATGCGGATGATCGTGCCATGCCGAATGAAGATCACGGGCATGGACGGCACCTGGAAGCTAAGCCAAAATAAACCGGACGCCGTGCGTCTGTCTGCCGCCGAAGGCGTGGCCAGACATGGATTTGGTGCTGAAACAGATGTGATTGCCGCTCTTATGCGCAAGGCAATGAGGGCATAGTCAACAAGCGATTGCACCGGGTGCAATTGCCAGTGATAGTCGTCACGGACTCTTGGAGGAGACACGGATGAAACTTTCTTACGCCCCGACATCGCCCTATGTACGTAAAGTCATGGTGCTTTTGCACGAAACCGGCCAACTGGATGACGTGGAAATAGAATCGATTGCCACGACGCCGTTGGCCCCTGACGCAGCACTGCTATCGAAAAACCCGCTTACCAAAGTACCGGCGTTGGAACGCAGCGATGGACCTACGCTTTTCGATAGCCGCGTCATCTGTGCATATCTGGACGATCGCGCGGGCGGTAAGCTTTATCCCACAGGATCGCGTCGTTGGGATACCTTGACGCTTGAGGCATTGGCGGACGGCATTCTCGATGCTGCATTGCTGATGGTGTACGAAGGCCGGATGCGCCCCGAAGAAAAGCAGATGCCGGAATGGGTAGAGGGTCAGTGGGGTAAGATTGAGCGCGCCTGCGCTGCTTTGAACACGCGTTGGGTTAGTCAGCTATCCGGGCCGCTTGATATGGGGCAGATCGCCGTGGGGTGCGCGCTTGGGTATCTTGATCTCCGGCATGACGCACGGAACTGGCGCAAGGGCAATGACGCGTTGGCGGCTTGGGCTCGAAAATTTGATTCGCGTGATTCTATGCAGGCAACCGCCCCGCCGAAGGCCTAAATTCATATATTCCGGGGTATTAGTTTGCTCTGAATGTCACACTGCGACGGTTTGCGCGTCAAAGGTATCTGGACGTGCGCGGCCCATCCCGCTAGTAACCAACAGAATTGTGGGAGATGCGGTTGCATCGCCCCTTGATTTAATGGCCGGCAGGCCCATGATTTGGAGTTAACCCGTGTCCCAAGCAGAAGATCACGCAGGCACCCGGAGGGATTTCCTCTATTACGCCACAGCTGGTACAGGTGCGGTCGCCGTAGGTGCGGCTGTCTGGCCCTTGGTCAATCAAATGAACCCTTCGGCAGATGTTAAGGCTTTGTCGTCGATCCGCGTTGACATCTCTTCGGTCGAACCCGGAACGCAGCTTACAATCAAATGGTTGGGCAAGCCGGTCTTTATCCGTCGCCGTACCGACGAAGAAATTGCCAAAGCTCGCGCAGTCGACATGTCCGAGTTGCCTGATCCCGTTGCCGAGAATAACAATCTCGCGGCCGATGCCCCTGCGACAGATGAAAATCGCGCAATGGCCGGTAAGGAAGACTGGTTGGTCATGATCGGCGTATGCACGCACCTTGGCTGTGTGCCGTTGGGCGATGCCGGCGATTTTGGCGGTTGGTTCTGCCCGTGTCACGGGTCGCATTACGATACTGCTGGTCGTATCCGCAAAGGTCCAGCACCGCGCAATTTGCTAGTGCCGGTCGCAGAATTCGTGGATGAAACCACGCTTAAACTAGGTTAAGGGAGAACGGGAATGGCTGGAATTCCTCACGACCATTACGAGCCGAAATCAAATGGTGAAAAGTGGCTACACAGCCGCCTTCCCGTTGTTGGGCTACTGTACGACACATTGATGATCCCGACACCGAAGAACCTGAACTGGATGTGGATCTGGGGCATTGTTCTGACGTTCTGCCTTGCGCTGCAAATCGTTACAGGCATCGTGCTGGCGATGCACTATACTCCGCAGGTTGATATGGCCTTTGCCAGCGTTGAGCACATTATGCGCAACGTGAACGGCGGCTATATGCTGCGCTATCTGCACTCAAACGGGGCATCCCTGTTCTTTGTAGCGGTTTATGCACACATTTTCCGCGGTCTATACTACGGGTCGTACAAAGCTCCCCGTGAAATCACCTGGATCATCGGTATGTTGATCTATTTGCTGATGATGGCGACCGGATTTATGGGCTACGTTCTGCCTTGGGGCCAGATGTCCTTTTGGGGCGCGACTGTTATCACCGGCCTGTTCGGCGCTATCCCTTTCATCGGCGAAAGCCTGCAAACGCTGCTTCTTGGCGGGCCTGCCGTTGATAACGCCACGCTGAACCGTTTCTTCAGCTTGCACTATCTGCTGCCCTTCGTGATTGCCGGTCTGGTAATCGTGCACATCTGGGCGTTCCACACCACGGGCAACAACAACCCGACCGGTGTAGAAGTGCGCCGCACCAGCAAGGCCGACGCGGAAAAGGACACGCTTCCGTTCTGGCCTTACTTTGTGATGAAAGACCTATTCGCACTTGCGGTGATATTGGTCGTGTTCTTCGCGATCGTGGGTTTCATGCCTAATTATCTGGGACACCCCGATAACTACATTGAAGCGAACCCTCTTTCCACGCCTGCACACATCGTGCCTGAATGGTACTTCCTGCCGTTCTATGCGATTTTGCGTGCTTTCACGGCGGATGTTTGGGTCGTTCAAATTTCTTCCTTTTTGACTGGCGGCATAATCGACGCAAAGTTCTTTGGTGTTTTGGCGATGTTCGGCGCGATCGTGGTGATGGCCCTTGTACCTTGGCTGGACACTTCATCGGTACGCTCGGGCCGGTTCCGGCCGATGTTCAAATGGTGGTTCGCGCTGCTGGTTGTCGACTTTTTCGCTTTGATGTGGCTTGGCGCGATGCCGGCAGAAGAACCATATGCTAGTTTCTCGTTGATAGCTTCAGCGTATTGGTTCGGGTACTTCTTGGTGATCCTGCCGCTATTGGGCGTCATCGAAAAGCCAACAGCCCACCCTGAAACCATCGAAGCCGACTTTGACGCACATTATGCGCCCAACACCGGCGGCACCAAGACGCTGGTCGATCCAGCAGAGTAAGGACCATGACAATGATTAAGAAAACAATCCTCTCGGCTGTTGTCGCCATGGGCCTTGCGGTTCCGGCTGCCTTCGCAGAAGGCGGTGGCACCTACATGGAAGACTTCGACTTCTCTTACGAAGGGCCGTTTGGGGCCTTCGATACCAATCAGCTTCAGCGCGGGCTGCAAATCTATACCGAGGTCTGCTCCGCTTGCCACGGCCTGAAGTTTGTTCCTATCCGTACGCTTGCGGATGAGGGTGGACCTGAATTGCCTGAAGAACAGGTCCGCGCCTATGCGCAACAGTTCGACATTTTCGACGCCGAGTTGGATGATACGCGCCCTGGGACCCCGGTTGACCATTTTCCCACTTCTGCTTTGGACAGTGCACCTGATCTTAGCCTGATGGCCAAAAAACGAGCCGGTTTTCACGGCCCGTACGGCTTGGGCATCAATCAGTTCGTCAAAGGTATTGGCGGTCCCGAGTATATTGCTTCGCTGCTGAACGGTTACAAAGAACCACCGGCCTGCGCACCCGAAGATTTTCCGGGTTACTATAACGCTGCTTTCCCTAACGGTGGTGTACCAGAATCCTGCAAGCATGAAGGCGTTTCGACAGTTCAGGGTAGCTGGATCGCGATGGCACAGCCTTTGTACGGCGACGACGTGCAATACGCCGATGGTCATGAATCCGATATCCACAGCGAAGCGGCAGACGTCGCGGCATTCTTGATGTGGACCGCCGAACCCAAGATGATGGCCCGCAAGCAGGCAGGTTTTGCTGGCGTGATCTTTTTGACCTTGTTGTCGGTACTATTGTATCTCACCAACAAGCGCCTTTGGGCACCGATCAAACGCAAGAAAGACTAACCTTTCGCCTTGGTATGGTTTGAAACTACAAAGCCTCCCGCAGCTTGATTGCTACGGGAGGCTTTTCAGTTATTATTAGTACTGTGTTGTCTGATCGGTCAGCTTTACCGGCTGTCGGCCAATGCTATCCTGCCAAAAGGTGTCCCGCTTGTTGCCCGGCGATTTTTGCGGTCACAATTTCGCCCTCGGGTTGAGGCTGGGAAAAATGAACTTCGGTGAATTGTTCAGTGCGGCCCATGGTCGGGCTTTCCATTAATATCTGATGCAGGCGACCTTGCTGCGCCGTCAGATGATGGGCAACTTGTGTGTCCCCCGCCATGCGCAACCGCGCCGCGCGTTCTTTGATCACCGCACCGTTGACGGCAGGCATGCGGGCGGCTGGCGTGCCTTGACGGGCAGAATATGGAAACACATGCAGCCAAGTCAGATCGCAGTCGGTCACCAGTTTTAAAGAATTGTCGAACATCGCGTCAGTCTCGGTAGGGAAACCGGCAATGATATCCGCGCCAAACGTCATGTCGGGGCGAAGTTTGCGGGCGTCTTCGGCAAAGCGGATGGCGTCGTCGCGTAAGTGCCGACGCTTCATCCGTTTCAGGATCATATCATCGCCGTGCTGTAGGCTTAAATGCAGGTGTGGCATCAGTCGCGGTTCGGTCGCTATGGCCTTCATCAGGTTCTCGTCCACCTCGATAGAGTCGATCGAACTGATCCGCAGGCGCGGCAGGTCGGGTACAAGCCGCAGGATACGCATTATCAAATCCCCCAGCTTGGGCATGGCAGGCAGGTCTGCGCCCCAACTGGTCAGATCGACGCCGGTCAGCACCACCTCGTTAAAGCCCTTGTCCACCAGCCGTTTGATCTGGTCCACCACCACCCCTGCGGGGACCGAACGCGAATTACCGCGGCCATAGGGAATGATGCAGAATGTGCAGCGGTGGTCACATCCGTTCTGGACCTGGACATACGCACGACTGCGGGTACCGAAGCCGTCAATAAGGTGGCCCGCAGTTTCCGTGACCGACATAATGTCGTCGACCTGCACCGCTTCGGTGTGACCGATGAAATCAGCGGCCAAACCTTGCCAGGTTTCTCCGACCATCTTTTCGGTATTGCCGATCACAGCGTCAACTTCGCCCATCTTGGCAAAGGTTTCTGGTTCGGTTTGCGCAGCGCACCCCGTCACGATCAGCCGCGCCTCGGGGTGCGCCTTGCGCAGCTTGCGAATGTCCTGACGGGCTTTGCGCACGGCCTCGGCGGTGACAGCGCAGGTGTTGATGATGACTGCATTTTTCAGCCCGGCCTCTTGGGCCAGCTCTTTCATTGCTTCGGTCTCGTAAGCGTTCAGCCGGCAACCGTGATTCGAAAAGATTGGTGTGCTCATGTCAGCCCGTCCAGAAAATCACGTGTGAGGGTCCCGCTGAACACATGCGCAGACGGGCCGGTCATCCAGACGCCGTCCTTGCGCCAATCAATGTGCAAGGTCCCACCATCAAGGTCGACGCGTACCTTGCGCCCTGTCAGCCCTCTACGGGCCGCTGCAACCGCCGTAGCGCAGCTTGACGACCCAGATGCAAGCGTGATGCCGACGCCCCGTTCCCAAACCCGCATACGGATATGGTCAGTATCAACTATCTGCGCGATTTGTACGTTGGTACGTTCCGGATACAGTGGGTGATTTTCGATCTTTGGCCCAAAGAGCTTAAGGTCGATCGCATCGACGTCATCAACAAAAAATGTGCAGTGAGGGTTGCCCATACCGGTCGCCGTAGGAGCCCCATCGATCGGCAAAGCCAACGTATCCGTTTGGTGCGACAGCGGAATTTCTTGCCACGAAAGTTGCGGCTGGCCCATGTTGACAGCTGTCAGGCCGTCGCCCATGTCCTGTGCAGCCAAATCCCCACGATCGGTGGTAAGATGTAATGTAGATTTTCCGGTTTCTTGCATAAGGAAACGCGCAATACACCGGGTCGCATTCCCGCAGGCCGCCGACACCGAGCCGTCGGCGTTGTAAAACGTCAGATGCGCATCGCCGGGCCCATCCGAGATGACAGCAAGCTGGTCAAAGCCCACACCGAAGTGACGGTGCCCCACAGCTTTTGCCAATGCCGGGGTGACGGTGAACGGGGCCGGCCCCGAATCTTGCCGATTGGTCGCACGAGCATCGAGCACGACAAAGTCGTTCCCCAGCCCATGCATCTTCATAAAGGGCAAACCATTGATAATATCGCTACACATTTGGCGCATATAACGTGCCGAACGAAACTTATCCAGCATGTGCGAATATTTTCGCACGTTAAGGGCTTGACCCCACCGCCCCAGCTTTCTAGTAAGCCGCCTAGTGGGCCTGTAGCTCAGTTGGTAGAGCAACTGACTTTTAATCAGTAGGTCTCCGGTTCGAACCCGGACGGGCTCACCATTTTTACTCAATTTGGTTTAGAAATGACGAAACAGCGCCTTGTGGGGCGCTGCTTTGTATTAGCTGAATATCGAGAAGGCTGGGCTAGCTAGCTAGCTGCTGCGACCTTCAAAGCACTTAAGCTTTATTTCTGCATCTTGCAGCGCGGTTTTCACCGCCCGTGCGATATCCACGGCCTCGGGGGTATCGCCATGCAGACAGATGGTATCGATCGCGGCGGGAATCGACACGCCGCCTTCGGTCAAAATCGCCCCGGCCTTGACCATTGCAACCATCCTCTTGCCGGCAAGGTCAGCATCGTGGATCACAGCGCCGGGTTTTGACCGGTCAACCAGCGTCGCGTCGTCGTTATAGGCGCGGTCGGCAAAAATTTCGCCCGCCCACTTGCACCCTAAGGTCTGCACCGCCTTTTGCTGGGCGGTTGCCGTCAGCACCATTACAATCAGGTCCGGTGCGACGCTCAGCGCCGCTTCGTACAGGTCGCGCGCCAAAGTTTCATCTTCGGATGCCATATTCGCAAGCGCTCCGTGCAATTTTAGATGCCGTACCGATGTGCCTTGGCTGCGTGCCATGCCGATGCTGGCGGCAACCTGATAGCGGACTTGGTTTTGCAGCGTAGCGCGCGGAACAGATATTCTGTTGCGCCCGAATCCGGCAAGATCCATGAAGCCCGGATGTGCACCAATGCCCACGCCATTATCGCGCGCTAATGTCATCGTGGCAGCCATCACATCGGCATCGCCTGCATGCCCGCCACACGCGATATTCGCCGAGCTGATGATTTTCAGTAAGGCCGCATCATTGCCCATTTTCCATGGGCCAAAACTTTCTCCCATATCTGCATTTAAATCGACGGTCTGCATTCTATATGTCCTTCTCAAACGGGTCGTCCCAAGCTGATACGATGCCCCCGACCAATTGGTAGTTTAACAGGTTTCGAATTTGCCTTGGGTTGCGAATCAACTGTTTAACTTGGCTGCGCAATGCTTGGATCATGTCGCGATGGCGGATCTCTAAGGTTATCGCTTCAGCGAGGCTGAGGAATTCGAACATGATCGGGGCCCCGGCGGCGGCTTGTGCCACGCGCGGGATATCACTGGGGATAACGGTACCTATACGGGGGTAGCCCCCGGTGGTCTGGCATTCGACCATCAACACAAACGGCGCACCATCGCCGGTAATCTGAATATCGCCGGGAACAATGACCTCGGACAGGATCGACAATCCACCTTCGGCATGAAAGCCCTCGCCTTGGTGATCCATGCGAACGCCCACGCGATTAGCACGCGGGTCGCGGATGAATTGCGTCTGGGTAAAGCGCAAGCGTTCTGCGTGGGTAAAATGCTCGGTCTGCATACTGGCGACAACATGTACCACACCGCCATCAAAACGCCCGTCCCGAGGGAGCATCAGCCCGGTCTCGCGTCCCTTGTCATCGCCGATGGCAAAGGCGTCCCCTGCGGCAAGAGGGCGTCCCAACCCCGCGCTTAGGTGACTTGCGCGCGCACCCAGCAACATATCGGACATGATACCGCCCCCGATGTGCAAATAGCCATAAGTGCCGTTGTTGGCACCGCCGATGGTCAGCTTGGCACCAGCAGGCAGCAAGTGGCTGGCGTTCCAGACCACAGCGTCACCGTCTACATTGGCCGCCATGCTGGCCCCAGTCAGCGCAATGCGGATGTCGTCATCGGCGGTAAAGGTACCCCCCGTACCGGTCATTTCGATTGCCGCTAAGTCGGGCGATTGCCCCAGTAGGGTCGCCCCTTCATAAATGGCCATTGGATCTGCCGCGCCGCCTTTGGTCAGCCCTTGGGCCCGCCAGCCTGGCCGACCAAGGTCCTGAACGGCCAGGGCTGGACCCGCCTGCGTGATGGTCAGGGTCACGCTCATGTCAGGACCTGCGCTTCCGCGCCGCCTTGGCCTGAGCCATCGGTCATCAGGATTTTCTCAAGCGCTTCGCGGGTTACCGATGGGAAGCACAGCTCATCCCCCGGTGACAATGCGAACGGTTTGTCGCTGTTCGGTCGAAATGTTTTGAACGCGGTTTGGCCGATATGCCGCCAACCGGTGGGCGAGGCATTGGTAAAGATGATCAATTGCCGGATCGCTACGATCAGCGCCCCCGCGGGTACCGAACGTGTCAGACCCTGTTGACGTGGAATATCCCAATTTTTCGGCAGCTCGCCCATATAGGGTTGGCCGGGGGCAAATCCGATGGTGAGCACCCTGACCCGGGCCTGCGATAGCTGTGCAATCGCTGCGTCGGGGTCGATGCCGGCAAGGTGAGCGGCTTCTTCAAGCTGAGGGGCAAGATCGGTACCGTAGACCGTGGGGATGTGCCACAAGGTCCGGCCCGACGGCAAATCGGCAGTATACCAGTCACGAGTGGCCAGCAAATCCATCAGGCGTTCGATCATCTGATCAAGCGGGGCAAGCACTAGATCAAGCTGGAGGAAAGTAGATACGAGTGATGTACTTGTTTCCGATACCCCGGGCCAGTCGGCGTTATCCACGGCTGCGCGAAATGACAGCGCCGCGCGGTTGGCAGGTTCCGACATGGTGTCGGCAAAGCGCACAAGAATCCCCGACAGCCCGACAGTTTGTATCTGCGGAAAATCGGTCATGACGGCCCCTGCCGCAGGTTGTCGGGCAGCCATGTCGCGACTTCGGGGAAGAAAATCAATATAAACACCATGACAACCATGATCGCGAACATCGGCAAAGCAGCCTTGGTTATATAGCCCATTTCGTGGTCGGTCATGCCTTGGATCACGAACAGGTTGAACCCGATGGGCGGGGTGATTTGTGCCATTTCGACGACGACCACGACGAAGATGCCGAACCAGATCAGGTCAATGCCTGCGCCGCGTACCATCGGCTCAACCACGGCCATCGTCAGCACTACCGATGAAATACCATCCAGAAACATGCCCAAGACAATGTAGAACACCAGTAACGCCATCAGCAGTTGAAACTTGGTCAGCTCCATCGCAGCGATACCATCGGCCAACGCGCGCGGCAGACCGGTGAACCCCATCGACAGCTTGAGGAACGCCGCGCCCGCCAAGATCAGTGCGATCATCGCCGAAGTCCGCATCGCACCCATCAGGCTTTGCTGAAAGCTGGTCCAGTTCAGCGACCCTTGCAAAAGCGCCAGCATCAATGCGCCGATCACACCGATGGCAGCAGCTTCGGTGGCAGTGGCAAAGCCTAAATACATCGACCCGATCACGACGACTATCAACGCGAATACCGGCAGCAAAAACCGCGAGTTGCGCAGCTTGTCAGCAAAGCTCATGTCGGTTTCAACCGTGGGGTTCCAGTCTTTGGACGTCAGCGCGACGAATGCCACGTAGGCCATAAACATCACCGCCAGAATAAGACCGGGCAGAACGCCCGCAAAGAACAGCTTGGTGATGCTTTCGTTGACGGTCACGCCATAGACGATCAGCGCCAGTGAAGGCGGGATCATCAGGCCAAGTGTCGCAGCCCCGGCCAAAGTGCCGATGATCATCTTTTCAGGGTAGTTACGCACCCTTAATTCCGGGATCGACATCTTGCCGACCGTTGACAGAGTCGCGGCAGAGGACCCTGACACAGCGGCAAATACCGTGCAGCCGACGATATTGGTATGGACCAGTCCACCGGGTAATTTGGCAAGCCATGGCGACAGACCTTTGAACATGTCTTCGGATAGACGGGTTCTGAATAATATCTCTCCCATCCAGATGAACAGCGGCAGCGCGGTTAGCGTCCATGAACTGGAAGAGGCCCAGATTGTTGTGACCATGGCGTCACCGACGGGGCGGGTAGTGAAAAGCTCCATCCCGACCCATGCAACGCCCATCAGGGCAAGGCCAACCCAAACTCCTGTACCTAAAAGGAAAAACAAAACGATGAGGAAGAGGGCGATTGCGTAAAGTTCAGTCATCGCATCATTCCCCGAAACTTTGATCGACAAGATCACGGGTCAGGCGATGTTCACCCTTTACGATCAGTTGCAGCAGATTATCTGTGAGCGCGATGGCCAAGACGCCGCCGCCGATTACCATCACCGATTGAGGAATCCATAGCGCCGTCGCGTCTTGCGATTGAGAGATTTCGTTGAATTTCCAAGACCAATAGACGAACCAATAGGCGTAATAGGTGAAGTACCACGCTATTGCTGCGGCCAGGCCAAAGCACCAGATCTCAAGCAAGCGTTTGGGGCCTTTGGGTAAAGCGTTCAGCAGGATCGACACGCGAATATGCGCGCCACGGTTCAAGGCGTTCGCAAAGGCCAGAAAACTGGCGGCGGCCATGGCATAGCCAGCATAGCTGGCCGCACCGGGAAAGACCTCACCGGTCCAGCGAGCAACCATTTGCACCACGATCAATAGCAAGATCGCCACGAGGCTGACAGCGGCCAGTGCACCGGATGATAGATAAATGAAATCGAGCAGTTTACGCAGGCTTTTCACAAGGGGGTCTCCGGTTGGTCGGAAAAGAACGGCGGCCCCTGTTCAGGGCCGCCGTAAGATGGTTACTGCATCGATTTGTATTTATCGACGATGGTTTTGCCATCTTCACCGGCCGATTGCAGCCATTCGGTGGTCATCGTTTCACCCACCGCACGCAATCCGGACATCAGTTCTTCACTGGCAGGTTCGACTTTCATGCCACCTTTACGCAATCCGTCATAGGTGAACTGGGTATAGTCCTTTGACGCTTGAAGGCCGCGTGCTTCGGCGTCGCTGGCGCAGGCGGTGATGATTGATTTGTTGTCTTCAGACACCTCGGACCACACATCATTGTTCACCATGATATAGTTACGTGGCAACCAAGCATCGACTTCGTAAAAGTTGGTCAGGCTCTCCCAGACTTTCTGATCATAGCCGGTTGCGCCGGATGATATCATTGATTCAGCTACACCGGTCGCAAAGGCTTGGCTTAGTTCGGCGGCCTCGATGGTGACGGGCAGCATGCCGGTAAGTTCGGCCAAACGGCTGGTTGCATTGTTATAGGACCGGAACTTGACGCCTTTCATGTCTTCGACGCTGTTCACATCTTTCTTGAAGTAGAGACCTTGGGGCGGCCATGGCACATTATAAAGCAGCGTCAGATTCTGTTCGGCCAGAAGCTCTTCGATCTTGGGCTTGGCGGCTTGCCACAGCTTATCGGACGCTTCGAAGGAAGGTGCCAGGAAGGGAATTGAGTCAAAACCAAAAATGGCGTTTTCGTTTTGATGGCCGGACAGGATGCGTTCGCCCAACTGGACCTGACCAGTCTGGATCGCGCGCTTGATATCGGCACCGGCAATCAGTGATCCGCCGGGGTGGACCGTGATCTCGATCTCGCCCTTGGTGCCGTCAGTGACACATTTGGCAAATTCCATTCCGTTGACAGAATGGAAGTTCGATGCAGAATAGGCCATCGGCATATCCCATTTCTCTGCGGCAAAGGCAGGCAGAGTGCCAGTTAGTGTAATTGCCGCCGTAGCGACACCTGTCATCATTTTGTGGGTAAGTTTCATCAGTCTCTCCTTGTTGAATCGTTCATGGTTGCAAGGTTAGGCCTTGCTAAATCGTTGCGGGGCATAGGGTTTCATATCGGTGTTACTGGGGTGCCCCATAATCAACCCAGCAATCAGGCGGCCGGTCTTGGGCCCACCGGTCAACCCGATGTGGTGATGCCCGAAGGCAGTATAGACCCGGCTTGTACCAACCTGTCCGATCAACGGCAGACTGTCGCTGGGGGCGGGCCTATGCCCCAACCATTCCACCTCGGACGTCGCCGTCAAATTCGGAAATGCGGCCTTGGCCTGACGGCGTAATAGCGCCAACGGTGCCTTGGATGGCCCGGCGTCAAGCCCGCCAAATTCCAGTATTCCTGCGCAGCGTACGCCTTGGGTCATCGGTGTGGCAACAAATTTCCCGCTCGCGATCATCGTGGGGCGTGAGGGCCCGCCGGTCGCGTCTTTGAAAATGATGTGGTAGCCGCGTTCGGATTCCAGCGGCACGTTCAAGCCCAATTTAACCATCAGCGGTTTTGACCACACCCCAGTGGCCAACACGATGTCATCACAGGTGACGGCCCCTTGGCTGGTGTGCACGGCGGTGATTGTGCCGCCGGTCAGATCGAAATCCTTGACCTCTGCCTGCATCATCGCGCCGCCACCTTTTGCGAATGCCTGTGCCAGTGCGGCTACATAGCCGCCGGGATCGCGGATAAAGCCGTGGTCTTTCATCGTGGCAAGCAAGGTGATGTCACCGCCCAAAGCAGGCTCATAGTCGCGCACTGCTGATCCACTAATCAGTTCAGGGGTGAAACCAGCCTGTGCCCGCAGTGCCCACGTATAGGCTTCGGCGTCAAATGCCGCCCTATTGCGATAGGCGAATACATAGTCGCTATCAGTAACCCAATCGGACAAGCCCAAGTCGGCGGTCAGGCTTTTATGCTGGTCGACGCAGTCACTGACAATTGGGGCCAGTCCTGCTGAAATACGCTTCGTGTCAGCATCATTGGCGACGCTTAGATATTTGCCGAGCCACGGCGTAAGGCGCGGCAGATAGGATAGACGCAAATATAGCGGCACGTCCGGGTGCATCAACATCATAGGCGCTTTCGTCAGAAGCCCCGGCGCAGTAACAGGGGCAACGGCGCAAGCGGCAAGCACGCCAGCATTGCCGTGCGAGGTGCCTTTGCCCGGTTCTGCCCGGTCAATGATGGTGACCTGTGCGCCCGCCCGTTGCAGCCAGATGGCAGAACACACGCCCACGATACCCGCGCCGATCACTACGACATGGCGTGTCACAACGGGGCCATTCGACAATAAGGGGCAGATCTGCACATCGATTTGATTCCTTTCGGTGCAGTTTGGCATGGAAAAGCAATACGTCAACAAAATGTTTACAAATTGTCATCGTTGTCTCGGCAAGAAACAAAAGGCGCTTAAAGTGCCATCAGTAAACTTACCGCTGGTTAGCGCAACCAGCCCTCTTCGAATGTGACGTTCGATACACCCGCCAAGCGCCGCAAGCGGAATAATTCGGCCTCAAAGGCGTATTGTTTGCCTTTGCCCCAATGAATGCCGAGTTCGGGCCATAACGCCTGCACGACCAAGGTATCGCGGTCGCGGAAGGCTTTCATATCGACCCGCGCGACGATGCGGTCACCTTGGAGAATGGGGAAGACATAATAGCCATAGCTACGCTTGGCAGCAGGGACGAACATTTCAACGCGATAGCTGAAGCCAAACAGCCGTTCAGCGCGGTTTCGATCACGCAGTGCGGGGTCGAACGGGCTGAGAACGCGAAGCCGTTGGGTGGGGGCGATGTTGATCGCTGGATCATTTAACAAGCCTGGCCGGGCGTAAGCACCCCGCGCCGTGCCATCGGCACCGATGATATTTAGCGGCTCTAACCGACCCGCAGCGAGCTCTCGGTTGACCCAAACCTTCGCTTCTGCGGGGGTCAAATGAGTCCAAAATGCAGCGATCTCTGTGTGTGTGGCAAATCCCAACCTGTCCAAAGCACCGCTGCAACACCAATCAATCGTCCGTGCCGCATCCGGGGCACCTATTGGGTCGCAAAGCGTTGCATCAATCACCCGTTCGGTAAGGTCATAGCGTTTCTGAAAGCCGTCGCGCCCGACGACACACAAGGCCCCGGCGCGCCATAGGTATTCAAGCGCCGTCTTAGACGGGTGCCAGTCCCACCAGCCGCCCTTGGACCGTGGTTCGTCCTTGCCCACATCGGAAGAGCTTACCGGCCCTCGTTCGCGAATTTGCTCCAGCACGGTTTGAAATCGCGCTTCAAAATCATGGCGCTGCCAATTCTGATACCTGCTGCGCAGTCTCTCGGCATCACGTTGCCGACGCATTTCCCAGTATGGATAATATGCCATCGGGATCACCGAGGCATCGTGGGTCCAGTGTTCAAAAAGGGCGCGATCGCGTTCATAAAGCGTTTTCAAAGCTTCGGGGCGATAGCGTTGGCGGCGTGAAAACAAGATCAGGTCATGTGCCCGCGCCACGGTGTTGATACTGTCGAGCTGCACGAAGCCCAAGCCTTCGATCAGCGTCAACAGCGCAGCACCATGGGCGGGCCCCTGTGGCGTGTCGCTTAGCAGATGCCGATGCAAAAAAATCCGCCGGGCGTCGCGATTGCCAAGCGTTAGGAGCGTCATTGCTTGCGGTTGCGGCGCAGTGTGTCCCCGAGCGACAGGGTGGGGGTCATCGTGACTTGGGTTTGCAAATCGGGATCGGGTTCTTCCAGCGTATCATTCAGAATGATACGCGCCGCCGCCTGCCCAATCTCGAGCCGACAAGCGTCCATCGTGGCAAGCTGTCGTGGCAAGCCTTGCAAAAGTTCAACGTTGTTGAAGCCGGCCAGACCGATCTGTCCCGGAATATCTATCCCTTGATCAATCAGATATAATAATCCGCCAGCGCCGATCATGTCATTGGAATAATACAGAAAATCAAGTTCGGGTGAGCGTTCTAGCATATCTTGCGTCATCTCGCGCCCCTTGGCGAGAGCCGAGCCGCCCGAATAAAAAGCGCGATCCTCGATTTCGATCCCGGCCTTGGCCAGCCCTTCGGTGAATCCCTCAAAGCGTTTGCGTGCACGGTGGTCCAGCGGCATCTTGGTCCCCATGAACCCAATATGCTCGTAGCCTTCCTTGAGGATCGCCTTGGCCATTTCCTGCCCGGCACGGCGATGTGAGATCCCGACCATGGCATCGATCGGCCGCCCATCAACATCCATGATCTCGACCACAGGGATGCCCGCATTTTTCAACATGGCGCGGGTCGCGTCCGAGTGTTCAAGCCCAGCGATAATAACCCCCGAGGGTCGCCATGACAGCATTTCGTATAAAACCCGCTCTTCCTTTTCGGGCATGTAATCCGTGACACCTACGACGGGTTGCAACGGCGTGTCTTCAAGCACTTGGTTGATCCCGTTCAATACTTCGGGGAACACCATATTCGACAAAGAAGGGATAATCACTGCAACCAGATTGACCCGCTGCGACGCCAGAGATCCCGCGATCTGGTTGGGGACGTATCCCAATTCCTTAGCCGCGGCGAGCACCCTGAGGCGCGTTGTTTCAGACACGTCCCCACGTTTGCGCAGCACGCGACTGACGGTCATTTCGGACACCCCGCACGCATCGGATACATCACGAAGGGTAAGCGGTCGTTTCGGGGGCTGTGACAATGGCAATATCCTGCTAAATCTCTTAAATCATACGCTAGCGTAGTTCATCGCGTAGGTGCAAGTATGCTGCGCCCCCGACCATAATACTTACGCTGTGCGGTCAATTTGCAGGTGACATCTGCGGCAGATGCTTGATAAACGAAAAGTGGCGGTCCCGTGGCTCAACTGGATAGAGCAGCCCCCTCCTAAGGGGCAGGTTACTGGTTCGAATCCAGTCGGGATCACCAGATGCATCGGCGGTAAGGTTACTTTAGTACCGTCGTAGTGAATTCTCCGCTTAAACTTGCTTCAAGCAGTTCAAGATCGGCCGAGCAGTTGGCGTATTGCGTGATCATTCCCGGCGGAATCACAAATGCATCACCGGCTTCTAGATCCCGCGGCTCTTGATCTTGCGATAACAACGTCATCGTTCCCTCCATCACAAAGGTGAAGTGGATGTCGGCGTCGTGTTTGTACGGTGGTGACACCGCGCCGTCGGGGCGAATGATCTGAATGCCGGCGAGGTCTTTGGTACCGGCGGATATACCGGTATCGCGAGCGGTAAACCCCGGTACACGGAAGGGCCGCCAAGTCGCGCCCTGTTTTCGGTGATGCACGAAACGTTGCCCGTCCCACTCTCGTGTAGGATCGACCTTGCCGTTTGGCAGGGTCATATCGTGATCGATAGTGGTGACATGTTCGGCGGGCACCCCGATTTCGATCACTTCGATGTTTGGCGAAGCCTCTACGACGCGGTGGCGAATGCCGGGTGGCTGGGTTACGCAATCACCGGCGTGTAAACGGATCAGGTCACCTTGATCCTCATAAAGCACATCAACCCAGCCGCGGTAGCAAAAGATCAGCTGAAATCCGACTGTGTGGTAATGGACCATGTCCGGCACCGGCCCCCCATCGGGGATCCTGATATGACTGGCGATGATCGAACCGCCCAGACGTGATGGGATAAGGTCGCGGTAATGCATGCCTGCACGCCCGATGACCCAAGGCGCTTCGTCGCGCAGGCGTCGCACGGCGAATTCATGCCGGGTTTGCGGTTGATCGGCCGTTGGGGTCAGCAGGACTATTTCGACTTCCGTGCCATTCGGTGCCGTCAGGTGACGTGCACCATCGGCGAAACCGTCAGGGTCATCCGTGAGGATGCGCAGTTTGCCGGGGCTGACATCTGCGCCTTTTTCAATACGAATCCGAAGGCCGTGACCGGAAAAGCTGGCCACCGAAGGATCATCGGCGGGAAAGATGCTATCAAGCCGCAAGCCCAGTGTTTTGGTGTAAAACGGCAGGTCACGACGCAGCTCTTGGGTGGGCAGCAATACTTCGGCTTGGATGGCTGTTGTCATATTCGGGTTCCGTGATGATCAAGCGGATGCTGCACGTCAGAACAGGCTGGCTGTGTATCAGGCCCAATGGCAGGCCTGATACGCCGATAGTTCAAAGGCTGGCGTCGAGAGCTGCCAGGATTGCGTCACCCATTTCGGTGGTTGAGATAGGAGTGCCGTCTTCGGGGCCCATTAGATCAGCGGTGCGGGCACCGTCGGCCAAGACCTGTTCGACCGCCTGCTCCAGACGGGCGGCTTCTTCGCCTTGATCAAAGGAATAGCGCAGCGCCATCGCAAAGCTGAGGATACAGGCGATCGGGTTCGCCTTGCCTTGGCCTGCGATATCGGGGGCGGAACCGTGTACAGGTTCATAAAGCGCCTTGGGTCGGCCATCGGCATTAGGCGCGCCCAGCGATGCGGAGGGCAACATGCCCAGCGATCCTGTTAGCATGGCGGCGCAGTCAGACAAAATATCCCCAAAGAGATTATCGGTAACGATGACGTCAAACTGCTTGGGCGCACGTACCAGCTGCATTGCGCCGTTGTCTGCGTACATATGGGTCAGTTCGACATCGGGGTAATCTTCGTCATGCACTTTTTGCACGACCTCACGCCACAGGATGCCGCTTTCCATCACGTTGGCTTTTTCCATCGAACAAACCTTGTTGCTGCGGCGGCGAGCCAGTTCGAATGCCGACCGCGCTACCCGGTCTATTTCGGATTCCGTGTAGCGTTGCGTGTTGATGCCGACGCGCTCATTGCCTTCTTCAAAAATGCCGCGCGGTTCGCCGAAATATACGCCAGAGGTCAATTCGCGCACGATCATGATATCGAGCCCCGCAACGATATCTTTTTTGAGCGATGAAAAATCAGCCAGCGCATCAAAACACTGCGCGGGGCGAAGATTTGAAAAAAGATCCATCTCTTTGCGCAGGCGCAGCAAGCCGCGTTCTGGTTTTACACTAAAATCAAGCGCATCATATTTCGGGCCACCAACCGCCCCAAGCAAGACAGCATCGGCCGCTAAAGCTTTGGCCATCGTATCATCGTGCAGAGGGGTCCCGTGCTTGTCATATGCTGCACCACCGACAAGATCATGTTCAACATCAAACGCCAAACTGCGTTTTTCGCCATACCAGTCGATGATGCGAACGACTTGGTCCATGACCTCGGGGCCGATGCCGTCGCCGGCGAGGATAAGCAATGATGGATTGGCCATGGGATACTCCTGAAAAATGCGTTGCAAGCGGGGTAGCGCGAGGATTGAAAAGGGTCAAGAACTGCTAGCGGTCCAGGTCGGCCCAGATCAGGCCATGACGGCTGGCAGAAGCGTTGCGGGCTATACCTGATGCAACCACCCGCCATTCAGAGGAAGGTAGTAGATAGTCCATGCGCATATCGCCTAATCCATCAAAAGTGACCGTGGGTTGGCCTTGCATCGGATCTTGGATCATTGGATGGTTCAGCAGGGTCGTGATGGCTGATTTTATGCCTTCGCCTTTGTCGGGATCCAGGTTCGCATCACCCAGCAGAACAAAGCGACCTGTCGGGGGGGCATCGAACGCGCCGGCCAGGTAATGGTCCCAGAATACGATCTCGTCATGATTGCGCTTGCCATTCCGGTCTTCCGGCCCGTCAAAAACCGGTGGAGTCGCGTAAAAGGTCATAAGCGTGATTGGGTCGGCATCAGGGATCTCAATTGGAACAACCCAATGACCATGCGATGACAACCTCTGTATCTTTTGAACGTCGGCAGATGGAAAAGGTCCGTCTGGGCCAAGCGGCAATAGCGCTCCGGGCAGGTCGCGCCACAATAGGTCTGAGTAATTCTGAAGGCCATTCTGTGAAATCGGAAACCGGGACAAGATCGCCATGCCCCCGTCACCCAGGAATCTGCCGTATCCCTGCCCATCTCTGGCATGCCCGGCCACGCCGTCACCATCCATATCAAGACCGGTTTGCCGCCCCGCGTTGGGTGGCAAGGCAAAGCGGTAACGATAATCGGGTCCATCTTGTGCAATTGCATCGGCAAGCGCTGCCAAGGCCGACCCTTGCAGATCATAGTCGATACCTTGCAATACCAGAATATCAGGAGAAATGGCGGAGATCGTCTGGATCACGGCGGCAACCTGAGGATTGTTCGCCTTGACTATATCACGCAATAAAAGACCCGGGCCGGGTTGTGAAAGTTCGGTGTTATATGTGGCGACCCTTATCGGCTCAGCTTGAGCAGTACCGGTGCCAAGTAGAATTGCAAAGATTAGGCAAGTTGCATGGCAGGGTTTTCCGGGTCGTCCGAAGAATAAGCGCGACGGCGCTTTATTTCGATCATCTCGGCGATCTTGCCCATAGCAATTCCGCGCATGATGATGCTGGCCGGTAAGAATGCCCATGCAGCGACTGTCCAAATCTGGCTTTGTGGATTCTGAAACGTGATCGGGTCTATCATATTCGACGTCGCTTTGACCACAGCGGGGATCAGGAAAGGCAATAGGAAGCCCAGTACGATATTGATCCGTGCGTCTCGCTTCAGGCGATAAATTACGTCGCCTCCGGCGGTTGGATCAAACAAGGGAAGGTTGATCCAAACATTGAAGGCACCTTGTTTGGCTGGCCAATTCATCACGCGCACCAAGATCAGAAAGAACGCCATTGATATCAACGAGATCAGATAAGCGATACCAGCTGAGGTACGGACCGAATTCACCAGCTCCATGCTGGCTTTGACGGGCAGCATCAACACGATCAGCCGAACCGGCGAAAAAGGAAAGTCCATTGCATTTCCGATGATCGTTCCGATCGAAGTGAGTGCGCCGGAAACTGCTGTCGGATCGGTTTTGTGTTGCATGATCATTGTAAGCAATGAAACCGTTGCCAGCAGCGAAACGAAGCGCAACCGGTTAAACGGCGCAGCGTCGCGAAATTCGACGATACTGGGGAAATGTGAAGTATATTCGATAAAAGTGAGAAAGCCGGCAAGAAGGGCCACTAACATGGTGATTTGATTGGAATCATAAGTGACGTCGGGCAACATCAACGCAGGGGTTGCCACCAGCAATGCCACTAAAACGCCACGCGCTGCTGCGCCGGTCAAACGTGCGATCACAAATCTACCCTTCCAAACTGGCCAGCCCCGGTTCGATGCCGTGGTCTTGTTCCAACTTGTTGCCTCCGACCAGCGGAGGCGTGCCTCATTATTGTCTTAATTGTGCCTTCTTTCGCCATAATCCTCAAGTCAGTTCATGATCCGGATGCCACATGGGTGACATTTTGGAAAGGAGGGTGGTGCGTTCTTGCATCATTAAGCGATCCAATTGAGGGTATTACTAGATGTTGTGGGCATAAATCTTAAGCCCACAACTCTATCAGGGTTTATAAATAGATTTGGTATAGTGCGGTTATACCCAAGGCCGAGCTTGCGACGCCGAAGTCTCGAAATTGTCGATGGAAGCGCCTTTCTCTAAAGTGAGGCCAATGTCGTCCAGACCATTCATCAAACAATGCTTCTTAAAGCTATCCACCTCAAAGCTGAACACATCGCCATCCGAGCTGGTGATGGTTTGTGCCTCAAGATCAATCTCGATCCGGGCGTTCGACCCTTTTTCGGCGTCTTTCATCAGCACGTCGACCTGTTCTTGTGGCAGGGCGATCGGCAGGATGCCGTTCTTAAAGCAGTTGCTATAGAAAATATCAGCATAGCTAGGTGCGATCACACACGTGATTCCGAAATCGGCAATCGCCCACGGTGCGTGTTCGCGTGATGATCCACAACCAAAGTTATCGCCAGCAACAAGGATCTGAGCGTCGCGATACTGCGGTTTGTTAAGCACAAATTCAGGAATCTCGTTGCGGTCATCATCATAGCGCATTTCATCAAAAAGGTTCACGCCGAGGCCCGACCGTTTGATGGTTTTCAGAAACTGCTTGGGGATAATCATATCGGTGTCGATGTTGATCAACGGTAGCGGGGCGGCAATGCCGCTTAAAGTGGTGAACTTGTTCATTCTCGATTTCCTTTGTGGATGCCACGCACACCAACTGCCGGGGCAGAGCGGCGGGGCCAAGACCGTAGTGCGACCTCAGCCCGATGGGCGGCCTGCTTTATAAACAGCGTGAACATATCAGGCAGAGTCGCCCATCATCTCGCGCACATCCGTCAACCTGCCGGTGATCGCGGCAGCGGCGGCCATTGCGGGGCTCATCAAGTGCGTGCGCCCGCCGCGGCCTTGGCGGCCCTCGAAGTTGCGGTTTGACGTTGCCGCACAGCGTTCGCCCGGTGCGAGTTGGTCAGGATTCATCGCCAGACACATGGAACAACCAGCTAGACGCCATTCGAAACCTGCGTCTTTGAAGATATCGGCAAGACCCTCTTCCTCGGCCTGCGCACGCACCAGACCGGAGCCGGGGACGATCATTGCCCGCATGCCGTCTTTGATCTTTTTGCCCTTCAGAATTTCGGCAGCAGCACGCAAGTCTTCGATGCGGCCGTTTGTGCATGATCCGATAAAGACAGTATCAATCTCGATGTCCGTCAACGCCATACCTTCTGTCAGGCCCATATATTCGATGGACCGTTTCGCCGCATCCACCTTGCCGCCCTTAAAGTCGGTGGCGGCAGGTACTTTGGCGGTGATTGGCAATACGTCTTCGGGCGAGGTACCCCATGTGACAGCAGGTGCGATGTCTTCGGCTTTGATCGTTATGACCTTGTCCCAATGCGCATCGTCGTCAGAGTACAGGGTTTTCCACCATGCAAGGGCTGCTTCCCACTGCGCGCCTTTTGGCGCGTGCGGGCGACCCAAGCAATATTCAAAGGTCTTTTCGTCGGGCGCAATCAAGCCAGCGCGTGCACCGCCTTCGATGGCCATGTTGCACACAGTCATGCGCCCTTCCATCGACAGCTCGCGAATAGCTTCGCCGCAGTATTCGATGACATAGCCGGTACCGCCGGCTGTGCCGGTTTCACCGATCACCGTCATGGTGATGTCCTTGGCGGTCACACCTTTTGGCAATTTGCCGGTGATCTCGACTTTCATGTTCTTGGATTTCTTCTGGATCAGCGTCTGCGTGGCCAGAACATGTTCAACCTCGGACGTGCCGATGCCGTGGGCCAATGACCCGAACGCACCATGTGTCGCTGTGTGGCTGTCGCCGCAAACAACGGTCATACCCGGCAGGGTCCAGCCCTGTTCAGGGCCGACGATGTGCACGATGCCCTGGCGGACGTCGGACACGGGATAGTAATGCAGCCCGAATTCCTTGGCGTTGGTATCAAGCGCTGCGACCTGAATGCGGCTGTCTTCCGTCATCGTTGCAGCATTAGCGCGGTCCAATGTGGTGGGCACATTGTGATCCGGCACTGCGATGGTCTGGTCGGGGCGACGCACGGTACGACCGGTCATGCGCAAACCCTCAAAGGCCTGCGGGCTGGTCACTTCATGGACCAAATGGCGGTCGATATAAAGCAAGCAGGTGCCATCGTCGGCTTCGTGTGCGACATGGGCGTCCCAGATTTTATCATAGAGCGTTTTGGGGGACATGTGGTCCTCTCC
>TARA_R110002012_G_scaffold139040_3_pt1 | contig 71242 bp, 56 predicted proteins | sample TARA_R110002012 | Tara Oceans TARA_R110002012 (sample SAMEA4396515) | marine metagenome | biome: Westerlies Biome; feature: [DCM] deep chlorophyll maximum layer (ENVO:01000326); material: water (ENVO:00002006), including particulate matter (ENVO:01000060) such as... | depth 40 m
ATAATGCTCTTAGCCGCAATCTTAGCATCATTATAAACGCTATCAGGCACATTGCCCCGTTCGTAAGGCCTTCCTCTGTTGGCCATATCGGTGCCGCTGTTTTCGGCTGTGTGGTAATCCAGCAAGTCGGAAGGCCTCCAGTTGATGTCCCAGGCGGCGGCGTGGTCGTCTTCATTGTGAAAGACCTTGCCGTTGGACACGGTAGTGTAGCCATTGTCCTTGAAATATTGAGGCAACGAGATCGCTCCGGGCGCATCGTGCTGAGCGTAGGTCATGTAGGTGAGAAAGCGGTTTTGCATCGGCCTCAGCCCGGTAAGAAAACTGGCCCTCGACGCTCCGCAAACCGGAATATTGCAAAAGGCATTTTTGAACAAAACGCCCTCTCCTGCTATCCGGTCTATATTGGGCGACTGAACAACGGGGTGGCCGTAGCAGCCAAGCTCAGGGCGCAGGTCGTCGACAATGATGAAGAGAACGTTGGTGGGTTTGTGCACCTTCTCTTTCGGAGTGCAAGAGAAGATGAAAGAAACACCCAAGCATAAAACGCCAAAAAGTTTGAGTCTGTAGGTCATGTCTAAATATATCGATCTTATTCCATTTTCAGGAATACTGGCTCGACATCTTCGACAGCTCGAGCCCCTATCATAGCCCATGGTTTAAACCATGGGCTATGATAGGGGCACTCCACCTAACTTATGTAATTGGTTCAGGCCGTCAAGTTCCACTTGAAATGATCTCGTCTTATGATGTCTCTTTTGATTCTTTATATATTGAAAAACTGTTTCCATAACGGATTCACTCGCTGAATACACCGCATAACCAGTTTGCCACGAAAATCTGTCCTTAATTAATTGTTGTTCATTGATCCAATGGGAGGAACTCCCCTTCACTTGCTTTATGACCTCTGCAATACTGGTCTGAGCATTTAACAAAAACAAACAATGAACATGATCCTCCATTCCGTTGATGATTCTCACAGCGCAACCCATTTCTGTAAATTGGCCCGTCATAAAATCATATATCTTCCGTTCAACCGACTGATGAATCAATGGCTGCCGTTCTTTGGTAGCCCAAATAGCGTGAATCCAAATACGATGATATGAATGAGGCATGGCTGATTCGTTGGCCCTGCCATAGCCCCGGGTTTAAACCCGGGGCTATGGCAGGGCCCCTACATTTTCAATATAAAAATCCTCAAGAACGAATGCAAAACGTGCCCAATCAGATCGAGCCATGTCAATTTTTTTTAAACCCGATGACATAGGGTTGACACTCCCGCTCCCTACATTTAAATTCAAAAGATCAAATCACCGGAGGGAATAATGAAGCACACTACGAATTATGTCAATACATTCGTAGAAATCGCTGATGACAGCCCGAATGAGCGGGGTGAAATGCCCCCAGTAAAACCCGACAAAAAAACAGTGGCCAGTCTGCACTTCGATATGGTGTATGGCAATCCCTACAAATACACTTCTGACGACGTCATATTTGGTGTTTTTGCGCTCAGAAAGGAGTTTGAAAAGAATGAAATCGAAGAGCAGCGTGAGCACTACTTCTCCAAAGGGCAGGCATGCTTTCGGGCCTCGCCGCTTACCAAACAGTACGGTTGGGGCGTTCACGCCAATGCTGAAGGGAAAATTGCCATCTATGGTGCCGAAACGGAGGAATACAAAAAGTTTATGGCTGACGACTCTGTCAAAAAAGTGAAGGCTATGCGGTCAAAGAGGAGCTGAGTTTTCCAGCGACGATCCTATTGACAATGGTTTTCTTTTAGATTTGTACTCGATATGACCAACAACGACATCCTACGCCGATTGCGCTACCTCCTTGATGCCGACGACTCGCAAATGATCAATCTATTCGCACAGGCTGGTCATCATGTAACACGGGCTGAAGTGAGCGACTACATGAAAAGAGAAGATGAGGAAACTTATCAGGAAATGCCGGACATAAAACTGGCCATCTTCCTCAACGGGCTCATCAACGAAAAACGAGGCACAAGAGAGGGTGAACAACCGGCGCCAGAGCAGCAACTCAATAACAATATCATCCTCAGAAAGCTCAAGATAGCCTTCAACCTAAGCTCAGAAGATATCCAGGCTATTTTTAAACTGAAGGGCAAAAGCATCGGCCCCCACGAGCTGAGCGCCTTCTTCCGCAACCCCAAGCAGAGCCAATACCGGCCTTGTAATGACCAATACCTGCGGTATTTTTTGAGTGGTATGCAGATTAAGTATAGGTCGAAGGAAGAGGAGTGAGAGGGCTGAATAAGCAGCTATCTAACCACAAAATTGTACACCCGAACCTTTGATAATGAATGATTGTTCTTAAATTGAGTTTCAAATAGGAAGTTGAAAGTACCAAATGAAACAAAAAGAGCGGTCGGATTTAAAAAACGTCACCCGGTATGGTGCCGTTCAGCGAAAATATCAGCATGTTCAGCTGAACAAATGGCGAGCCAGCCGCAACGATGTAAAAGTCGGAATTGAGCAACTTCTGAGCTATGGAGGTATAGGAAGGTTGCAGTTGCAAGGCTCATTTCTTGGCGAGGTTCCCGGTTTAACAAACCTGCCCGTGGCCAGAGTGGCAGAGCTGCTTGACATGAGCAAAACTACTTTCTACAGGGCCAAAGATGAGCCGGAACTTGACATGGGCACGGTGGATCGACTTTCAAGCTTGTTCAAGATTTACCAGAGAGGAATGGAAGCCTTTGAAGGGCTGGAGCCGTTTGAAGAGTGGCTTCAATCAAAGATTGTCAACCTGGGGGACCAGCGTCCGATTGACCTTTTGATGACCGAGAGTGGTAGAACAGCTGTTTTGGAAGCTATTGACCGGGTAGAGTATGGAGTGTATGGCTAATGCTGGTTTTTAGAATAGAAAAGAAGAAATACCAGTCTACTTACCCTCCTCTTGGTTCTCGTTTTGCAAACGGACGCTGGAGCACTAAAGATATGTGGGTGGTGTATACCTCAGAAAACATCGCCCTTGCTAAATTGGAGACACTGGCTAACAGCGGGTCGAGAATACCTCAGAACAGGTACGTACTGACGCTTGAAATAGACGATGACACTCCACTGGCAGAAATAGCCATTAACGACCTGCCTCAAAACTGGCACGATTACCCCTACCCAAAACAACTAGCGGAGATAGTGAAAGATATAATGGATAGCCGACTGTATGTTGGGGTGGTTGTTCCATCGATCCAATCACCCAGGGAGAAAAATATCCTATTATTTCCCGAACATCCGGAGTTCGGGAGGTATGTGTCCAAATTGGATGAAACAGACGAATACTTTGATCCACGATTGAAATAGAATTTCACCATTTGTTTTGAAAACCGCATTGGATAACAGCCTAATTTCCTTGGTTCGTGTCCCACCATAGCCGTAGAAGTAAGCCTCAATGTTTGTTTCGAAATCCACATCGGTAAACAGCTTCTCAATTTTCCCAAATCTTCACGATAATAGGCCATAGCCATTCAAAACTCCATCTCCTTGGTTCGTGTCCCACGAACCAATTCATTGCCACTAAAACTCATTTCTCAAATCACTTAAAAAACCAAATGGGTTGACACCCTGATCATAAAACGAAGCAGAGGACCAATAGTAATTACTTGGCTCTTTAGCTAGCTGCCAATGTTCTGCAAGCGGATTGCGATGAAGGTAGTCGAGCTTTTGTAACGCCACTTCTTTTGAGTATAGATGAATAGCGAGGGAATCTCTTTGCCAAAATTCGAATTGTTTGTTTTTGGCAACCACCGAGTACTTTCTAAGCTCCGCCGGGTCGTCGTTCATCAGCATTCTTCTAAAACAATGGGCCATATATTTCAAAAATGAGCCCTGTACTGTTTCCTTCCCATTTAACGACAAAGTTCTCCAAATCACGTGGATGTGATTAGGCATAATCACAAACGCAAATATATCAGCCAGGCTACGGCTTTTGAGATTTTCTAAACTATCGACCACCACTTGCTTGTAATTGTCGGCGGCCAAAAGGTACATCCAACTGTTGATAGTCGCAGTGAAAAAGAATATTTCACCGATATCCATGTATGATTTACGCTTGTCTTTAAAAAGGTCATTCATAGTGATTCATTGCTAACAATAAACTACGAAAGCCCATTCAATTTACATGCGAAATAGATATTTTTATGTTGCGCTGTCGGTTGGTTCGTGAGACACGAACCAAGGCCGAAGCAAAATAACAATTTGACCGGCCAGATTAACTATATCGCTAAACCTAGACTGAACACTCGGGATATGCTACAATTAAATAGACTGCCAAGATTCCTCACCTTGTTTTCTGTAATGGTACTCCTAGCAAGCAGCAGCTCGATAAAAGACACCGAGGAAATTACAAGAGCGAGCAGACAAGACGACTCAAAAAAAAATCTACTCCATGATTTGATCAACGAAGTTGGTTTTGTGTCACTCCCGTATAAGGCACTTTTTAATGCCTCAACAAACGGCACTTACAGAATTCAATGTTGGGGCAAAGACTCAACTCTATGTGCGGATTTCAGAGGAACTGCTAGCTTTGTCATTGGAGCACTTCCCGACACTTCGAGCTTCTACTCATTTATCTTCATTACCATTTCAGCAATAAGCAAACCCAATTTGGTGACCTTTGATAAACAGGGCAAACGTATTTCCTGTGAGCCACTTACTGAAGAGAACAGTGTAATATATGCCGGAGAGATCTTGGAGTGCGAAGAATATGCAGTCATCGATGCAAATTTAAAAATCCATTCTTTCTTCAAGTCGAGAGTGGTATATGAAAAAGGTGCGATTGATGAATTTGACACGGTTTGCACCCACTTCGAAACCAACGGTTACATTCAAAAAAATGGCGTAATAGTATTGGGAGAAAAGGAAAAATACGATTGCAAATAAGGTGCCTAGTTTGTGAAACACGAACCAAGGATACAGACGAATACTTTGATCCACGATTGAAATAAGCCTCAATGTTTGTTTCGAAATCCACATCGGTAAACAGCTTCTCAATTTTCCCAAATCTTCACGATATTAGTGCATGCGAAAACTGCTCATTCTTTTTTTGTTGCTGGCTACCCTTTCGGTTAGAGCCCAACTTTTTGACTACAGTACAGCCGGCGTTCAGCGAGTGTATTTGGCTTCTGGAGTCAAACACAAGGTGGATCAAGTTCCCTTCATCTCCTTCCGGGTCAATGGTGAGGTAATCGGCAGCCCTGCGCAAGAAGGCGCCGACAAAAGATTTGAAACTGTTTACACCCATCCGGCAGCCAAAAGCGCTCTGCCATACAAAATTACTTTCACCCTCAAAAACACCTCGACTACAGATACCCTCACCATCGAAAATGTGGTGCCTTTTGGTGAAAATCCCGACCATGTCTACATCACCGGTCTGGGCGAACACCGGCTGTCACGCAGTGTGATTTACCGGCCTGGCTTTGGCCCCATCGGCGTCATCCTGCCCGACAATGCCTGGGAATTGGGGTTTGGTATTTTGCCGCTGCCAGATGGAAATGCCGTAGCTGGTTTAGCCCGCCGCAAAAGCTGGGAGAAGGCACAGCGCAAACGCTTCGAAACTATTCTGTATCCAGGCGGAGAGGTCACCTACGAGCTTTGGTATGAGCCCTTTGCCGGTGACTGGCAGGAAGGACTCAGGCTAATGTTCCAAAAGCATTTCCTGTTTGACCTGGAGCAATTCGACAACAGCCTCTTCGACCGCCCGGATCTGGCCTGGATCAGAAAGGCCTATGCCATCAACCTGATGATGGCCTGGGACAAGGACTTTTACAACCCACGATATGGCATTTACTACCTGCCCAAAACCATCGAAAAGGCAAAGCCTCTGCTCGGCGGCTGGGATGTCATCGGCTTCTGGCCTACCTGGCCAGCTCTGGGGCTTGACCAACGCAACCAATGGGACATGTTTCGCAACCTTCCGGGAGGCTTGAAAGAGTTGAAACGCATCACCACTGATGCGCACAAAGCCGGGACGAAAATCTTTCTGTGTTACAACCCCTGGGATGAAAGCACTACAGCCACTACCTTCGCAGAGCAAATGGTCGGCATGACCGACATGCTCAAAGCCACCGACACCGACGGCGTGGTGCTCGACACCCGGGGCAGTAGCAGTGCCGAGATACAGGGAGCAGGAGATGCAGCGAAAGAAGGAGTGATCATGTACAGCGAAGGCATGGCCATTCCCAAAGACATGCCTGGCATTATTTCCGGCAGGGTGCACAATGCGCTGGAGTACCCACCCCTGCTCAACCTCAACAAATTCATCAAGCCCGACTTCGCCATTTTCCGGGTGGCAGAGCTGGCCTATGAGCCCATTTTGCGGGAATACAACCTAAGCCTGTTTAATGGCCACGGCGTAGAAATCAACCAGTTCCAACCCGGCCGTCCAGAATGGGTAGACGAGCAGTACAAACACCTGGGCAGGATACTGATGGTACTGCGCAGCAACAGCGATGCTTTCAATTACAGCGCCTACACACCACTTATACCGACACTCCGGGACAGCGTATATGTGAACGAGTGGAAGAGCGACACCAAAACCATTTACACCATTTACAACGCCAACCCTGAAGGCTACACGGGGCCTCTGTTTGACCTGAAACTTCCCGACACCCATCACGCCGTCAATTTGTGGACGCACCAACCGGTGAGCGTGGACAGTGGAAAAGCGCTTGTTTCCATCGATGGTTTTGCTCCGGGAGATTTGGACACCAACAACGAAGGAACCGTAAGCGTAGTGGCGGTATTTCCCAATGTATTGCAGGTCAGCCGCCGGGGTGATGAAGTGATAATAGAAAGTCCGCCGGGAAAGATCACCTTGTCGATCAATGGCCCCAGCTACGACAAAAAGCCCTATGAGTTGGAAGGCGGAAAGCATAGTTTGTCCCTTAGAAAGACGTTTGGCTGGCAGGAAGGCAGCGTGGTCATCCAGTACCTCACAGAGGGTGAGTTAAAGGATGAGGTAACGTTCAAACTAAAAGCTTCGGATCCCTGGCTGATTTCCAGTATCACCAGCACAGCGGGCAACAACATCGACCCTACCTCGGTGCGGGTGCCCGGCGGCAACTATCACTACAGAGTGGACGCCAGAGAGGGAGAATTTATCCCCTATCCCAAACAAGTCGAGAAGGACACGCTGATGCCCGGTTTCTGGATGGATCGCTACCCGGTGACGAATGCGCAGTACTACGACTTCCTGGCTGCCACCTGCTACCGACCCAACGACGACACAAATTTTCTCAAACACTGGCCTGGGGGCAAGCCAAAAAAGGGAGAGGAAGACTTTCCGGTAGTCTACGTCGACATTGAAGATGCCCGGGCCTATGCGGAGTGGAAGGGGTACCGGCTGCCTACGGAGCTGGAATGGCAGTATGCCGCACAAGCCGGAGATACTATCAATACCTGGCCCTGGGGCGCTGAGATGGACAGCACCAAGACCAATCGTGGTGATGGAAAACCTTATGCTGTTGGGCAATTCCCCGAAGGAAAAAACCCGCTGGGTATTGAAGACCTGGTGGGCAATGTGTGGCAACTGACCAACGACGTCTACTTCAATGGCACCAGCGAATTTGTGATACTCAAAGGCGGCAGCTACTTCAACCCGACCTCCAGCTGGTGGTATGTGAAAGGAGGCCCTCAGCCCCTGCCCTGGCGGCAAATGCTACTGCGGGTGTCACCGGGGTTTGAACGGAGCGCTACGGTTGGGTTTCGGTGTGTGGTGGAGGAGAGGGGTGAGTAGTTGATAATAGCATCGTATTGTTTTCAAATCTGTTATCGTTTATTTTTGAAACATGAGTATCGAACAAAGAAAAATTCAACTGGTTCAAACCATGCTTCGCCTTGAAGACGAGCAGATCATCGATAGCGTGGAAAAACTAATCAAAGATCTTCAGTTAAAGTCATTAGAAAATGACTTTACGCCGCTAACGCAAAAGCAGCTCAACGCACGAATTGATGCTTCCGAGGCCGACTTTGCCAATGGTAGGTTTACATCAGCAGAAACACTTCTAAAAAAATTCTAAGTGGCCTTGAAAGTAATTTGGTCGCATTCTGCTGAAAACCGGCTAATTGATATTTACAATTATTACTCACTGAAGGCAAGCACTACAATTGCCAAAAAAATTGGTGAGAGAGCTGATTCAAGCTTCCGTAAAACTTAAACACACTCCTTTTATCGGACAGATTGAGCCTTTGCTTACGCATCGCTCCAGCGAATATCGGTATCTGGTAGTGAAAAGCTATAAGATAATTTACTGCCCCTTTCCAGAGCTTGGCGAGATAAGAGTGGCTGACGTATTTGACTGTAGGCAGAATCCAGAAAAAATGACTGAAATTCGGTAAGCCGAGTCTCACTACCCCCCATCGCCGTCGTTTGCAACGACGGTGTGTGAGACGTGCGTTTTTAACGCATCGACCAGTAATCCGAAGCCCTCTACTTCCTCAACTCCAAAAAGTCCTTCAGCCTCCCTTCCGTGTCATACATCTTGAACGAAAGGCTTCCGTCATTCACGCCCACGATGCAGTAGTGGTGTCCCCGGTAGGTCTTTGCACTGAACCACGCCCGGGTAGGCGCAAAGTCCTCCAGATTGCCACCCGCACCACCCGCCTGAATGTATACCACACCGTTTTGCTCGCTTACCTTATTGGCTTCGATAGGCATGGTACGCTGGTAAGTATGCAGGTGACCAAAGAAGACCATGTCCACACCATATTTCTCGTAGAGCGGCACGATCTCCCTTACTTTTTTGTCGCCCAGGTCGGTAGGGCCTTCCCAGCTATTGCCGTAGTCGTCTTCGTCAGCGGAATAAGGAGCATGGTGATGTGCGACAAACTTCCATTTGGCAGTGGAAGCCTTTAGTTTTTCCTCCAGCCACGCATACTGCTTTTTACCAGGAGCAAACTCATCCCGCTTGTTACTGTTGAGCATGAAAAATTCTGCGTTGCCGTAAGTGAAAGAGTAGAACCCTTCAGGCTCAGGCAGCACATGGTATTGGTTGTACCAAAACAAATCCGACTCGCCATTACCAGCTACCGGAAATACCGGCACCCGGCTGGTGAGCTGGGTCATGGCTGCGAAGTACTCGTAGTTCCATTCAAACTTATGATGCTCCTGGCCACCGTCGGTGAGGTCGCCCACAATCATGAGGAAGTTGGGGCGCTCGTCCCACAGCATTTTGGCCACCCGGTCGTTCACGTGAGGGCGAGCTTCGGTGTCACCAATGATGCCGAACGCAAATGGAGCATTCGGTTCGACGGCTGTAGCAAAAGTCAGCACTCCTGACTCCATTTCCTGGCCATCTTCTGCTACCACTTTCACATCGTAAAAGTAGGTGGTGCCCGGCTTCAAATTGTCGAGTGTCAGCTCCTGGATATATTTACCTTCAGCACGTGGGCCCTCTTTTTTCAGGCTGGCCACAGGCAATTCCTTTTTCATTTTCAATGGCAGCGACTCACCATATTCCACAACGGCCATGGTGGGTCTATCGGTTTCCCACAGCACGTTGATGCTGGAGGCGGTGGCATAGTTGAGATAAGGCCCTGCATTAAAATGAAAGGTGTCGGGCCAAAGCTTCCCTTCTTCCACATGCTTTTGAAGGTAAGCATAACGTTGCTTGATTTCGGAGACGTTGAGTGGGCGGTCATAGAGCCTGAAGTTTTTCAGCATATTGCCCAGCTGCATGTAGGGCTCGTTGTGCATGTAGGAAGCCACTTCCAGCTCTTTGTTCTGCGTCACTGCGGCCATCGTTCCCACTTTCTGTTCGCCTAAAAGCGCCCCATTCAAATACAGCATCATGGAATTGCCATCGTACACCCCCACCAGGTGGCCCCAGTAGTTTTTCCAGCCCCTGGCTTTGATCTCATGGCTGATGACCGCCGCAAAAGGCTCTTTTTCGGGTTTCAGCGAGAAAATGATCTCCCTTTCGTAGACACCCAACAACCATTGTGGCTCGCCCCCGGTGTATTTGGGCTTCACAGCTGCGAGCATCCCTACTGGTTGGTTCACATGGTTCACCAACCAGCACTCCACAGTAAAGCTGGAGGCCGGAAGCTGGTTTTGCGGTAAAATACCCGTAAGCCTCTGAGTAGGCTCTTCTCCTTTCAGCACCAGGGGAATACTACGGCTATCGACGTCAGTAAAAACGGACGCCGGTGCTTTGGGTTGATTGCCGGGAGTATTATTAGCCCGGGCAGGCAATGTGTACTCAGGCCAAAGCCACCAGTCGCCCAACAGGCCGGTTTTGATGTCTTGGGCAAAGCCAACTGAGATTTGCAACGCAAAAAGAAGAAGTAGACAGTATTTCATTGCTTCTTAAAATCAAATTGATCGATGATATTTTGATTGAGGTCTTTCACTTCTAAATGGATGGAGTCGCCCTGCACAAACATTCTAGCCAGGTGATGCCGTTTGACGACAACATCCATTACTGGTTCCTCCGACATCTCACCTTCAGGCTCCAGGCCTCCTCCAGCTCCTCCAACAATCAGAAAGTTGACCTTCTGGTCGCCGTAATTCCTCGTTAACCTTTCATAATCATGGGTGTGCCCGGCGACAACAAAATCGATGCCCGCCGACTCGTACACAGTGTCTAGCAGCTGCCGAACCACTTCGTCGCCATGGTAACCGGGCCAGCCCTGCGAAAGTGGCGGCTGATGCAGTACCACAAAATGCCAGGTGGCAGCCTTCCATTCCGGAGATTCAATCTCTCTTAAAAACCATTGCTTTTGGTCGCTGGTACCAAAACCAATAGGGAAGGCTTCATTGGGATCAATAGCAACAAAAGCACAATTGCCATACTGCCACGAAAAGTAGTTTTTGCCGGATGCAGTCGTTATGTATTGGTTGAAATTCTTCGGGCGGAGGTCGTCGTAATACCCATCGTAGTCATGGTTGCCTGGCACGAGGTAAAAAGGGAAGCGGCCTTTGGCCTGCCCCAGACTGGTCAGCAGGCTTTTCCATTGCAGAGAATCGGAACCATTGGCCACCAAATCACCTACCCCAAGGCTAAACTTGTCGTCATATTCATTGGTGTTAGACATGAGTTTACTGAACGTGTTCCAACCGCCCTGGCTGTCGGCCCAGAGTGTAAATGAAAAAGAGTCGGCGTTTAGCTCCATTTTTGGCACTTCATATACTTCTGTCCAGGTATCGAGCTGACGAATCCTGTAAAAGCTGGCCTTGCTTAGCTGCTCCAGCGGAAATCTGAATGGCTGCTGCTTAGCTGTCACTATAAACTCAGTGGTAAGGTGAGTCGGGTCGTTGCCTGCAAAAATTACTGCCTGGCCACTGCCCGTACTCAACCAATTGAGCTCGAAGCGGCCTTTGTTATTCAGCAAAACAGGGGCACTGAGCATGGGATATGCACTAAAAAGTGCTTCAACCTTCGTAATATTCTCTATGGTCGGGTGCTCCACAAGAAGGCCTGCAGCTTCCATGGCGTCTGCCGGCGGTTCACTCAACCGCAACACCTGATCGACGGCGGCACCTGCTTTTCGATAGAGTGCTAGCTGGCTCTTGTAGTCCCGATAGTTGGCGAGGGAAATCAGTTTCACTGTGCGCAGGCCACCAGCCATGGCGTTGTTAAGTACCCTAATCGTCAGCGTGTCTCCAGCCGTAGCCGTGAGATAAAACCTGTCGTCAATTAGCCTTTCCAGCTTTTTACTATTGAGGAATACCTGGGCGCCATCGTCCGCATTGACCTCCAAAACTGAAGAGTCGATGGGGTCAACCACCAGCCGTTGGTACCACATGGCGGTGTTTGGAAGAGTAACACGGTGAGGTAAGTCGAGCACTTCGGTCTGTTCCCATTCAGGGAATTCAAAGTCTGTCAGACTTTCATTTATTCCGGCTACATATCGCCAACCTTGATCGATGGACTGAGTAATAGCAGGAGCTGGCGTCTTGACCGCTTTCCACTTTTCGGCCAGCGCAAGTCTGGCGGAGTCCTGCGGCGGTAACATCGTATAGTTAGGAGAAATAATTGAGTCCTGCTGCCGACAACCAAAGGCCGCCAGCAACAGGAGCACAATTACCCTTTTGAAATCCATCACTTAGTGATCATTGAGCCAACAACTGCTCCTGGCTCAGGAGTATTAACATATTTAAGCCCCAGTAAGGTAGCTGCAGTGGCTGCTACCTGATTCTGGTAGAGCTGCCCATCCTGCTTCACCTCGCCCAACGCTGGGGTATCCGGGCCAATCGCCATCATCCAAATCTCTCCCCCACCTTCGACCTGGCTACCATGACTTCTCCATGTGTCTTTCGGCACGGTGCCTCTTCCGTGATCGGTGGTGATCAGCAGGGTGGTTTTGTCTTTGTATTTTGGGCTGGATTGGATGTACAGCCAAAGCTCTTTTATAAACTGGTCGGTGCGGCGGGCTGAATGTAAATATTCATCATACTCGCCATCGTGCGCCCAGTCGTCTGTTTCTCCATAGCTAATGTATACAAGTCTTGGGTTGTTCTTTTTTACATATTCCATCATAAAATGATGAGTGAAGGCGTCAAGCCTCACTCCTCCCCAGGGGCCGGGGATTTCGTCCTGTAGCTGGTTCAAAAACTTTTCTCTATCCGTCAGGCTGCTTCCGGTCGCTTTCATAAATCCTGCATTTACAGGAATACCGCTTCGTTCAGCATTGATGATGTAGGGAAAAACATCCCATGATCCGAAGCCAGCAACTTTGCCTTTGTATTGAGGCTGGTTGTTGACGAACTCAAGCACAGTTTTATTGGGGTTGGGAATCTTGTCGTTGCTGGTAATCCTATTGTCATCAGCAAATCCGGATAAAATTTCGTTGTAGCCGGGATAAGAGAACCACATGCCATTAGCGCAGTTTACTTTGTTTCCCTCGTTGCGGTTGCCATACATCTGCCCCTTTGCGGCAATCTCAGACCAGAAAAAAGGGAATAACTTTTCTCTTCGTATCTTCGCATCTTCTGCCCAAAATTCTTTCTTCAGACTTTCTACATTCTCCACATAATCTTTGTCGCCGATCAGCTCTGCGTCGGCTCCTCCATAGAGTTCCTGCCAGCGAAGTCCATCAAAGGTAATAATGAAGACATTCTCTGTTTTCAGGTCTTTCTTCTGAGCAAAAGTGCCCAGCGAAAACGCTAAACCTGCAATAAGAAGTAAGGTGTTTTTCATTGTCAATTGGGTTGCTCCAAAAGTTGAGGGGGACAAAAGTCCCCCTTACTTCCAGATAGGTTTGAGGCAAAAATTACTTCTTATTTAGTTTACATCCCACCAAACTCGGGTGGTAATTGCATCGACACCCTGGCGGGCAACAGCCGCCTTATAATTGTCAGCATTTAGTGCCTGGGCGTCGCCTGGATACATAAAGCGAACCGGTACGGTAGGAATCACCGCACCAGGGCCAGGTGTAATTGCTGGTATGCCGGTTCTTCTCCAATCGAACCAGGCCTCCATGCCATTGAAGAAAAGAGCGACCCATTTTTGCGTGCCTATTTTGCGTAGCTTCTCATCAGTAGTTCCTGTGTAGGCTACATCTTCCTGAGCGAAATAAGAAGCATCAGGCGTGGCCACTTCGATAATCTCAGGGTAGCTACCAACTGCAAGTCTTTCCAGATAGTAGTCAAAAGATGAGTTGATGCCGTTGAGGTAGTAGGTTTCTGCAGTACCTGTTGAAATAAAGCCCCGTTCCCTGGCCTCAGCAAGAATAAACTGAAGTTCAGCATAGCTCATCAGCATGGCCTCTGCGGCAGTTGGAGAGGCTCTCTCAGGGTTACAAGCACGGCATGCGAACATTAAGCCAATTCTTGAAATGAAATTGGAACCAACTTTTTCAGGGTCACCGCTTGGCGAATAAGCCAAAGCCTGTGCATCAGCCAGGCCGTTAGGCACGCCTGCATAGTCGGCATGACTACCTACCACCCCAGCACCTGAGTCATTGGTTGGCTGCGCATACACAAACAGCCTTGGGTCGTTCAGGTCTTTCAGAATGGTCTCCATGTTGACACTCAGTCTGTACTCATCAAAAGAGCCTGAACGATTGGTATACTGCGGCTGCTGATTAGGCGCATCTGACAGGTACTCCAACGCTACATTATCGTCGTTGCTTTCAAGAATCGGGTTGGCATCAGGGTTGCTAAGAATCGCCTGCATACCCGACGAGGGATCATTTCTATCCGACAAACGCATGTAAATTCTCAGGCGTAGTGAATTGGCAAATTTTCTCCACTTCATCAGGTCACCACCAAAAAGGATGTCGCCACTTACCGAACCAGTAGCACTGGCCAGAATGGTATTGGCTTCCGCCAGCTCAGCCAACACTCCCTGATAAACAGACTCCTGTGTATCAAACGCAGGAAGATTGGTGCCTTCTTTTGCACTTGTTGCTTCCGAATAAGGAATATCGCCGTAAGCGTCTGTCATGAAAGAATACATCCATGATCTCATGATTTTGGCGATACCAATGTATTGCGGCTGCCCGGCTTCTTCTGACAAAATGATGATGTTATTCACATCACGCATGGCATTATAGAAGCTGTTGTAAGGGTCACCTTCGGGGCCCCAAAGGTATCTGTCCTCGCTGGTGAACTGAATTTTTGCTGAATACTGCATCACCACGTTACCATACCCCCACGCCAGTCCGGCTACTTCGTTCACCGGGTTTCTAATGATGGTAGGCAGAAGGAGTGCTGTTGGGACAGACTCAGGGTCATTCGGGTTGGTATTCACCTCCTGGAAGTCCTTGTCGCATGATGTAGCCACAAAAAGACCTGTCAGCAGCGCTATTGATTTTATAGAATTGCTTTTGATTTTCATTTCTGTTTTCCTTTTAATTTTTAAAAGATGAACCATCTTAAAGTTTGAAGCTCAGGTTAAAGCCAAAGCTTCTGGCTGAAGGATAAGCCATGTTTTCAACACCTGGCTGAAGTGTACCACCTGACATGGAAAGTGTTTCCGGGTCGAAGTGAGGGTTTTCAGTCCAAAGCATCAGGTTTCTACCCACTACAGAGAAGCGAACATCTCTGAAAGGAAGGCGACCCATCATAGTGTTAGGGAAGCTATATCCCACTCTTACTTCACGAAGCTTCACAAAAGACGCATCGTACTTGGCAGCCTCTACGTTGTTGCGCTCGTAGTAACGGTTATGCCAGTCACGGCTAGCTATTTTGATCTCGTTAGGGATATAGTTTCCATCTCCAGTATCAATCACACCTGGGCTAACAATGCCATTGCCTTCCAGTGAAAGGTCGTATCCATTGGCTCTTCCATAAAGTGTTTCTGCCAGCTGACCGGAGGTGCTACCGATAGTCTTGGTTCTTGACACCACAATACCGCCCTGACGGATATCGAATAAGAAGCCAGCGTAAATGCCTTTGTACGAGAAGTTGTTGTTGATACCCACCATAAAGTCTGGGTTGTAATTGCCTTGTAGTTTCAATTCCGGATCTCTCAAAGGAGTACCTTCAGCCGAGTGGATGATCTGACCAAAATATGGGCTGTTTTTGTCTTCTACCCTGGCAAAGCCAACACCGTAAATGTTGCCCATTCTTTCTCCTTCACGAGCCTGGATATAAGCACCATTTCTCTCAGTTAAAGTATAAGCCTCGATACCTTCGGCCAGCTTTATCACTTTGCTGCGATTGCTGGTAAAGTTGACGCTAACATCCCATTTGAAGCCATTGTCTTTCTTAATAGGCGTTCCCATCAACATCAATTCCTGTCCGTAATTTTGGATTTCACCAGCGTTGATTATGCGGCTGGAATAGCCTGTCGCAATGTCCAGCGTAATCGGGATGATCTGGTCTCTCGTTTTGTTGTCGTAATGAGTGAAGTCCACTCCCAGGCGTCCTTCGAAGAATCGTAAGTCAACACCCAGTTCGTAAGACGATGTCCTTTCAGGCTTCAGCTCAGCATTTCTCAGCACAGAAGATTCTGATTTGGTTTGCACCGAACCCCATGCAGTTCCGGAGCCATATACATTAGAAAGGCTATATGGATCGGTATCGTTACCCACCTCAGCGTATGCCGCTCTTACCTTTGCAAATGATAGGAAATTAGGCATAGTGAACATATCACTTACTACTCCGCTCAATGTTACTGATGGGTAGAAGTAGCTATTGTTGTCAACGGGCAAAGTACTAGACCAGTCGTTACGGCCAGTCACATCCAGGAAGATCATGTTTTTGAAGGCCACCTGACCGTACCCGTACAAGCTGTTGATTCTCTTCTCTGACCTGCTTTGGCTAACCTGAAGGTTAACAGCAGAGTTAGAGAAGTTGTAGATGCCAGGGATCAGCAATTGTGGAGCCACAGTTGACTGAAACCTGTTGTTCTGACGCATTTGGTTACCACCAACTGACACGGTGAACGCCCAGTCGTCATTCACGTTTTTGTTATATGTCAAAAGGAAATCAGTGTTCCTTTCCTGAAAGTACACAGCATCTTCCCTGTACATACCCAACGGGAAACGCTGCGTAGAAAATGCCCGGCGGCGGTCTCTCAAGTCATTATACAAGTCGTTACCGGTACGCACCATCAGGCTTAGCTCTTTGGTGAATTTGTAGGTAGCAGAAAGGTTGCCAAAGATTCTGTCCTTGTCCTGTCCGTTGGTGTTCTCGTAAGTCGTGAAGTAAGGGTTATCGTGGTAGTTGTAATTGTAATTGAACTGCTGGATTCCTTCAAGGCCTGGCATCCAGTAGTTGGCCAGTTGTTTGGTATCAATTCCACGACCGTACCAAATCCACAGGTACATCAAGCTTTCAGTTCCGTAGCTAATAGCCGGTCTGTTGTCGCTTTGGCTTTTGATATAGTTAATCGTGGAATTGATGGAAAGTTTGTCTGTCAGGTTAAGCCCGCCTTTGAGGGATACAGAGTTTCTTGTCAGGTCGGTATTAGGCACCATGCCTTTCTGATCCAAATTGGTGTAAGACAAACGGACATTGCCCCAGTCATTTGATGTGCTGAATTCAATATTGTTTGTACGGGTTACACCTGTTTCAAAGAAATCATTGATGTTATCAGGGTGTGGCGACCACGCAGTAGGGGTAATGGTGCTACCCGCAGGGGCGTTAAGATCACCTCCACGAAAGCCAGGAACGTTTCTGGGAGAAGAGAATTGTGGAATGAGTTGTCCGTTCAATTCTGGGCCCCAGCTTTCGTCCACGCCATCGGCAATGCCGGCTCCGGCTCCGTCTACAAACGAAAACTGGCCATTGTTACCCTGCCCGTACTTGTTTTGCCAGTCGGGCAATACCAGAGGATTTTCGAAAGTTAGGTTGCTGTTCACCGCTATACCGATACCCTTTTGACTTTTACCTGATTTAGTAGTGATCAGGATAGCGCCGTTCGCAGCTCTTGAACCATAAAGCGCCGCCGCTGCCGGTCCTTTCAACACAGTCATTGAAGCAATGTCATCAGGATTGATTTCGCCGGCTGCGTTGCCATAGTCAACTTCGAGGTTACCTGACCCTGACGCACCATTTACATTATTGCTTATTGGAATTCCATCCACTACAAACAGCGGCTGGTTGGCATTGATATTCAAAGACGACTCGCCACGGATAGTGATCCTGGCAGAACCACCTACTCCAGCAGCCGCATTGGAAACCTGCACGCCTGCTACTTTGCCGGAGAGAGAATTAACCACGTTAGTCTCACGAGCTTCGGTAATGTCCTCGCCGTTTACCTGCTGCACCGAGTAGCCAAGCGCCTTCGTTTCTCTTTCAACGCCAAGTGCGGTTACAACCACCTCTGACAAACTTTTTACGTCGAGTTGCATGGCTACGTCGATCACCGACCGACTGCCAATGGCAACCTCTTGTGAGGTGTAACCTACAAATGAAAAAACTAAGGTTGGCTCCTGAGTAATCAGGTCGAGGCGATAGTCGCCGTTCACCCCTGTAATGGTTCCGTTGGAGGTACCCTTTTCTAATACGGTAAGCCCAATGAGCGGCTCCCCGGCTTCATCTTTCACAACACCACTTACAGTACGTGACTGTGCCAGTGCGTTGAAAGAAAAAGCCATCAACAAAAGCAGGGAAAGAAAAGCGCTCCCAAAAGCTTTTTGATAAGGTCTTTTTTCTGGTAATGGTTTTTTCATAGTTTTAAATGGTTAAGACGATTTTCGTTTTAGCACAAAGCCTCCACTCCCTTCCCTTTCGGGAAAGTCTTTGCGGACGTAGGAAGAGGTACTAGCCGGGAATGTTAGCGCATTTCCGGCTTATTTTTTTATCGGGATCTGGCAATCGAATTGCCTTCGTCGATACATCAAAGGTAGCAGGGTGATATTTACCTATATTAAACTAATATTTAATTCATTGTTAAATATTAGCTTCCGTTGTCATAATATTTACAAATAGTAAACAAATGGCGAAATTGATGGCTGAATAGAACGGGGAGTGGAATCGTTGGACCAAATTTCAGAAATGCAGCACAAAGTGCAATTCTCGCTGGTTATCAAATGTTGACCTCATCGTTATCTTTCCTTCATCCCCCACCGATTTATTGCTTTTAAAAATGGTGGGTGTTTTTTTGACCCTTCAACCGCCTGAATCATGACAGATAACATCATTGGGCAGCTCGGACGCAAGCTGAAGCAGACCCGCCTATCAAAAGCACTGAAGCTTTACGAAGTGGCCGCCGAAGCCCATGTGAGCAAGGGTTTGCTATCGAGGATTGAAAACGGCCGCACCATCCCATCGCTACCTGTCCTCATCTCAATAGTTCATGCCCTTAAGGAAGAAGTGGGGACATTCTTTCACGACATCTACAGAATGCAGGAAAAGCCTTATCTACTGCTGAAAAAAGATGAGTACAATGAATTTGAAAAAGAAGGCACCAAGGGCTTCAAGTACCACCATATTCTAACACGCACCATCTCCACTATCACGGTCGAGACCGTCCTACTCATCCTGGAGCCTGGGGCCGAAAGAGAAATGATCACTACAGATGCTTTTGAATTCAAATACATGATCAGTGGGTCTGCTCTTTATCATATTGGGAACGAGGCTGTGCTGCTGGAAGAGGGCAATAGCCTTTACTTCAACGGGAAGACTCCACACGCTCCATCCAATCCCTCAGCCATGCCATGCACAATGCTGGTGGTCTACTTCTTCTTTAATGATGAGCTAACATCATAGGGCACTTCGTAATAAACAGATAAAGGCAGCTTCATCATGTCTTCACTGCTGACTTTCATTTTAGAAGTTGTAACGAACTCAGAGAATGAAGGAGAAAAGTGCGGACGTAATTGTGGTGGGCGCTGGCATTGTAGGCCTGGCGATGGCTTATCACTCAGCCAAAAAAGGGAAGAAAGTTGTTGTTATTGAACGGTCGCAACAGGCCCAGGGAGCCAGTATCAGAAACTTCGGTCTGATCTGGCCTATTGGTCAACCAAAAGGGCCCCTCCTCGACAGGGCTTTGCGAAGCCGAAGCACCTGGCTGGAAGTAGCCGGGGAAGCAGGGATATGGCTCAATCAAAATGGTTCCCTACAGCTAGCCCATCATCAGGACGAATGGGATATCATCAATGAGTTTTACGATACGAACTCCAACGAAGGCTTCCAGATAGAGATAGTTGCCGCTGACAAAGCAAAGCAGCTAAGCCCGGGGATTAAAAGTAATGGGCTTAAGGGTGGGTTGCTCAGCTCAACAGAATGTACAGTCGATCCTAGAGAAGCCATTAGCAAATTGCCCGGCTACCTTGAAAAGAAATACGGGGTCAAAGTGCTGTTTGGAACTGCCGTTACCTCTATAGAAAAAGATCAGGTCATTGCGGCTGATATCACCTGGCGGGCGGAGAAAATATTCGTTTGTAGCGGCGCCGACTTTGAAACGCTCTTTCCGGAAACCTTCCAGCAAAGCGGCATTATCAAATGCAAACTGCAAATGATGCGCACAGGTGCTCAACCTCATGCCTGGAAAGTGGGGCCTTCGCTGTGCGCCGGGCTTACCCTGTTGCATTATAGCGCTTTCAAGGATTGTAAAGGCCTGCCTGCATTACAGTCCAGAGCTCAAACGGACATGCCCGACCTGATCAAGTGGGGCATCCATGTGTTGGTGTCACAAAACGGAAACGGGGAGCTGGTGCTGGGCGATTCACATGAATACGGCTTGTCCCTTTCGCCCTTCGACCGAGAAGAAATCAACGAGCTTATCATGTCTTATCTGGGCACCTTCTTCGAGGCGCCCGACATGGCCATCAATGAGAGATGGCATGGGATTTACCCTAAGCTGCAGGGCAAAACTGAATTCGTTGCCCGGGTGAGCGACCATACTACCATTGTTAATGGGCTGAGTGGAGCAGGCATGACATTGTCGTTTGGGTTAGCAGAGGAGCTTGCAAACGCCCTGTAGCCAATGAGACCCTCTACCAACGACCATTTGGAATCGAAAGTGACAACCTGGTTACAGTCGACCAATAAGGCAGCATTTTCCATTTTCTGTATACTGGCAGCATTCTGCACCTACTCCTGTATGTACGCCTTCCGAAAGCCGTTTGCGGTTGCCACCTTCGAAGGTGAAGCCTTCTGGGGAATTGACTATAAAATACTGTTGATTACGGCACAAGTGCTTGGATATACACTATCGAAGTTCATAGGCATACGGGTAATCTCGGAGATGAAAAACAACCGAAGATCCATTTTCATTCTTCTTTTGATTGTTTCCGCTGCACTGGCTCTCCTTGGCTTTGCCCTGGCTCCAGCTCCCTGGGGCATCCTCTTCCTCTTTCTTAACGGCCTTCCACTCGGCATGGTGTGGGGCTTGGTTTTCAGTTTCCTCGAAGGCAGGCAAACTACTGAGGTGCTCGGTGCGGGCCTTTCGGTAAGCTTTATCTTCTCTTCCGGTTTTGTAAAAACTGTCGGCAAGGTGGTAATGCTTAGCTGGGGCGTAAGTGAAGACTGGATGCCTTTTGTTACAGGCAGCCTCTTTTTGCTTCCGCTGCTCGGTTTTGTTTGGTTGCTTGATCGTATTCCAGAGCCAAGCCCCGAGGATGTGGCGATGAGAACCAAACGTGAGCCCATGAGTAAGAATCAGCGGCGCCAGTTTTTGGTGGACTTTGGTGGCGGTATGTTTCTACTCACGCTGGTTTACATACTGCTCACTGCCTTCCGTGATTTTCGTGACAACTTCTCCGCAGAAATATGGCAGGTGCTGGGCTACGGCGACAATGCCGAAATTTTTACACTAACAGAAATTCCAGTCTCCATAGCAGTGCTTGTGCTACTCGGTCTTATGATGGGGATCAAACAAAACTATAAGGCGTTAAATGCGAACTACCTGATCATTATAGGTGGTTTTGCGGTCAGCGGCATCAGCACACTGCTTTTCCAAAACCATCTGATTTCACCGCCTCTTTGGATGATTTTGGTGGGGTTCGGTCTCTACCTTGGCTATGTCCCTTTTAACAGCATCCTTTTTGACAGGCTCATCGCAGCTTTTAAGGTAACTGGAAATGTCGGGTTTCTTATTTACCTGGCCGATTCGTTCGGTTACCTGGGCAGCGTGGTTATTCTGTTCTACAAGAACTTCGGCTTCGCCAATTTGAGCTGGCTTGAGTTTTTCACACAGTCGATTTATGTAGTCTCCATTTCGGGAACCGTACTGATGGGAATTTGTATGGTCTATTTCAGAAGGAAATATGAGAGCAGGGATGGTGTTGCCGTTCTTTCAGTTAGATGAGGCCAAACGGGTCAGTTCAAGGCTTTCCTTACATCCGGTGTTGCCCGAAGAGCAATTTAGGTAGTTAATCATCATTACTATGTCGTAGCTGTCCCTCCAGCTTAGTCGGTGTGTGTCTGCAAAATTGTTCAAATCTTCAAACAGGCCTTGCTCTTTCATGTACTTTTTGAAACTACTAAGAGGCACTATGTTATTGTTGTGACAGAAAAAGAAGTCAAAACCAGCTACCTGTTCCCTTAGCATTTGATCCTTGATTGAACTGGCGGATGATGCTATATCATCGTACACAGGCTCAATGGATTTTTCTTTCCTCAGTAAGCCATAGTCGCCCTTGATGACAACTTCGTAGAAAACCGGCTGATTAAATCCCCTTTTATTGGCGATATAAGTGTAGAACTTTCTCCATACCTCAATATGGTCATCAAAAAAACTGAACTGAGATAGTTTGTTAGCGGGGAAAGTCTCAACTGCACCTTCTTTCTCTTCTCCCTTGAATGACACAGCATCCCACCTCGGGTGGTACTGGAGCAGTCCCACCTTCACTTCTCCTGACGTTAATACAACAACCCCCTGAGACCATTTCTGGTCTGCAAAAGAGTGTAAACAGGAAAATACTACAATAAATACTGTTGCCAGTATTTTCATTGGGTGTTAAATAAGCGTTAACTAAGTTAACATTAATTTAACACACCATTGTCATTTCCAATGTTAAGTTTTCAGGAGATGCCGGACTGCCATTTGCTCGAAATGGCTTAACGGAGGCATGGGCTTGTTTTCGAGTTTTGCTTCTTCGTCCCAGTGGCGGAGTGCAATGCTTGGCTCGAATAGTGGATCACTCTTAAAGGCAGCAGCCTCATCGGCGGTCATTCGACCGCCCTGATACTCAAGTGTTTTTTTGCTGGCCTCAGAAAGTTTGTTGTAATAAAACTCATCAGCGAAAGTGAGGTACCGCTTGGCCGCCACGTGGTTTTCTACCAGCTGGCAGATTTTTCGGGAAAAGCCCTTTTCTCTGAGGAACTTCGACCCAATCTCTTCGTGGCTTTTGACACCGTAAAGCCCCATTTTTTCAACCTGGCCATCCATTTCGCATATATGTCCGATGTCGTGAAAAAATGCGGCAAGAATGACCTCCTCATCGTAACCAGCCCTTTCTGCAAGCAAAGCAGCCTGCACCATGTGCTCAACCTGGGAAACCGGCTCGCCTATATAGTCTTCGTCGCCGTAAGTCCGATACAGATCAAAAATCTCTTTCGCTATTTGTTGGGCACTCATTTTTCAAGAATTATTTGTAAAACTTCAGGTAGACTGTCAGCGATATGCGTGTGTGGCTCCTTCTCCAAATCCTCTCTGCTATAGGCTCCGGTCGTTACTCCAATCACCAAACCGCAGCCTGCGGCTGTTCCCTCTCCCAGGTCGGATGCGGTATCACCTACTTTTGCAACGAAAGAAGCTTCTGTCACCTTGCTTAGCTTCATGGCTTTGAAAATCATATCAGGGTGGGGTCGGCCGCTCTCCACCTCATCGCTGGTCACGCTGCCATCCAACAGCTCCTGTTTCAACCAACCAAGTCGTTCGATCAACGCATCGGTCGTTTTCCGGTCAAACCCCGTGTCAACGTACACACTGATGCCTGATTCCTTCAGCGCTTTGAATACATCAGAGGCTCCGGCCATCTCCCGCACCGACGGATCTTCTTCATAAAAGCTAACCATATCCGAGACGAATGCTTCGTGGAGCTCGTCAATCATATCATCAGTTACTTTGATGCTTTCAGGCAAGTGGTACTCAAGAAGTTGTCGCAATGCTACCGGCTTTGGAATGCCCATCACCCTTGCGGCCTCCACCATGGTAATTGAAACACCCTGGCGCTGCAACGTTTTTCTTAGCACCTTTTGTACATCCTGATTGTCCTGAACAGTGGTGCCCGCCAGGTCAAAAACTACTAGCTGAATTGATCCCATCTTTTGCATTGATTCAAGCGTCAATTTTACAACTGAACACCCATTTCAAAGTAAGCTGGGGATTAAGATATGGTTAAGTTTTTCAATGAAGGCGGTATGGCACCTGAAGGCTATATACCTCCAGCAATCACCTGAAGCCAATCTTCTTCCTTAAAAGAATCATTGGCTACTCTCAGCAGGTCTTCCGAAGTGGCACTTCGAATTGAGGTCAGCAGCCTGTTGTAATACTCATAATCTAATCCAGCGAAGTGAATGGATCTGAATTTGTCCATCAGACTGAAGGAGGTGCTAATACTTGACAGAAAAGTGCCTATCATGTAGTTCTTCACTGTTTCAAGTTCTTCAAAGGGTATGGGCTCCGTCTTGAGCAGCTTCATCTCCTTCAGAATTTCGTCGATGGAAGCAATGGCCACTTCTCGCTTCACGTCGGTTCCAACCACCCAAAAAGCAGCATGTTGGAGATAAGAGAGCGAAGAATAAATACCGTAGGTATATCCTTTGTCCTCTCTGATGTTTTTCATCAACCTAGAGCCAAAGTACCCGCCAAAAACCTCGTTGAGAAGCATGAGATGGTAGTGGTCAGGATGATGTTTGTCATGAGCCATTTTCCCCAGCCGAAGCGAAGCCTGCACCGACTCATCCACTGGCAGTATTTCCCTCACTGCAGGGGCGGTAACTACCGGATAGTTTGGCAACGAAACAGCTCTTGAAGGGAAGTCACCAAAAAAGCCCTTTAGCTTCGAAAGCTCTTCGCCGGAAAGCTTGCCAGACACAAACACTTCTGCCCGGCTCAACAACCTGTTCTTGTGGTATTCCTTCAAATCAGCGGAGGTCACTTTTCCAACCTCTTCCTCCGAAAGCTCCTTACCGTAAGGGTGGTTCTGTCCGAAAAGAAGGTGTCTTAACCCCGACGATGCCAGCGCAGAAGTCTTTTGCTTGTTTACCCTTATCTGTTGTATCCGCACCTTTTTAAGGGTGTCAAGTTCCTTTTCCGGAAACGAGGCATCAGCAACGACGCTCAAAAAGAAGGGAACCACCTCCTGGAGGTACTTGGTCAGGGAATAAACTGTAAGGGTCACAAAGTCCATTCCCGAGGTTACTTCCCAATACGCTCCGTAGTAGTCAAGCCTATCCGCAATTTGCCGACCTGAGAGCTTCTCTGTTCCCTCAAGCAGCATTTTGGTTGTGAAATAGGAGACACCCTCCTTTTCCTCCAACCAACTGCCTGACTGGAGGACTATCTCTATTCTGCAAACTTCCTGGTCTCCCAGAACCAACTCATGAAATTGAATACCGTTACGAAGCGTACTGCTTGTAACATGCTTTAAATCGGTGCGGGTAGGAATATGAAATTCGGGCGCTGCGGTTCTGTCTAACATCAAAAACTTGGAGGATCAGGAGTCAGGAGTGGTGGAAGTGGGCGTTGCTTTGTCGAAATTAAACAGCAAGCTAAACCTAAGAGTTTCAGCCAGCGGATGATTTTGCACCTGAGGCACCAGATAGGCAAAGTCGATTCCGAATACCTGATAACGGAAGCCAATACCCATGGTGAAATACTTCCTGTCGCCCTTTTGTGGGGTTTCGTAGTGGTAGCCAGCCCGGGCAGCAAACACATCCTTGTACCAGTATTCCACTCCTATGGAAGAGATGATCTCATTTAGTTCCTCCGGAAAGCCGTCGGGTGCATCACCAAACGACCCAAACATGCCGCTCAACAGCGGGCGATAGGGGTCTTTACCACTTTTGATCTTGTACTTACTAGGGTCATTAGGATCGGCAATGAAGTTGCCATCACCATCAGTTTCATAAATCGGCGGAGAAGGAACCATCAGCTTATTGAAATCCAAAGCGACAGTGATGGTGTTAAAGGCATCCAAATCGGTCTTAAAAGCCGCTCCCAACCGCAAATTGATTGGAATGAAATCTTCGTTGTCGACACTGCTATATGTAAGCTTCTGTCCGATATTTGAAATGTGAGCACCTGCCGATATGTTGGAGTTGCGCCCGCTAAGCACCAGGTCCTTTGTGTAATAGGAGCCTACATCCACAGCCACACTCGTGCCTGCTTTGGCATCCGGCGATGAGGAAAAGCTTCCTGAGAGATTAGAATGAATAAAACGGCCTGTGACACCCAGCCCCAACTCTTCGCTCAGCTTCCTTGAATAGGTGGCATCTACAGCAAATTCTCTTGGATTGAAGGTATTAAGAGGTGCACCTGTATTGTCAGTCAACTGTATCTCGCCAAGATCAAAATACCGCATGCTTAACGCCACTGCCTGCACCCGGTCTATTTTTTTATAACCCGACAGGTACGACAACGACATGTCATTCACAATTTTGGCCAACCAGGGAGTGTAAGAAATGGCAAACCCCATGTCCTGTTCAATGAAGGCAAGCTTACCGTTGTTCCAGTGTACTGAGTTGGCGTCGGTGGAAGTGGCTACCCCAACATCACCCATGGCAGCCCCTCTCGCATCAGGCGCAAACCCGAGAAAAGGCACTGCTGTGGAAATAACCCGCCGACTTGTGTCCTGACCAGAAATAACTGCACCAGGCTGTGCATAGCTACAAAAGCTTAAAAAAATTAAGCCAAAAGCAACAAATACACCTGCATTCACGTGCCTTGAAGAATTCAGGGAAGGCTTTTCTATTGTATGTATCTTCAATGTATAAAAATCAATTGGTGAGTATTAGTTTGCCAAAAGCAATATTTTGATTTAAATCTTCTTCGTCAACTACAATCAGTCGGTAAATATAAATACCATTTTCGATTCTTCGGCCATTATAGTTCCTGTTCCACTCCGGGCTTTCGACAAAACCCCCTGAATTGTTGGCTTGCCACTCCATTTTGTCGACTACCGCTCCACGTTGATCCACCAACTCCATGCTTATGCTCAGCAAATGATCGCCCCTGTCGTGTTCCAGCCTAAAGGTAATGGATTCTGTGGCCGGGTTAGGAAAACTGAGAACGTTCTTTATCCTCACTTTAGTGTCTTCCGAAACTACAAAATCTATGATATTTTCAGCAACATTGGAAAAAGTATCAAAAGCTCTCACCTTGAGGCAATGCTTTCCTTTGGTTAGTGTTCCAAGAGGATAGAGGACTGTTCCACTGGTGAAATCGTCCAGATTTGAAACATAATAGTCGTTCAGGATAACTGGCTCCTGTTCGTCTATTTGATAAGTGATGTTCTGCCCTATAGCCTTCCCTGAAATATTAATTCCGCTCTCATCTGCCAATTTTACCATCAGCAATGGATTGGCATTTACCCTGTCGCCGGATCGAAATGAGTCGTCATTGATAAAAGCCTGTATGGCCGGACTTTTAGTGTCGGCGAAAGCTGGGGGCTTCGACCCGCCAAGGTAAAAGTCAATTGTAGCACCGTTCCCATCCAAAAGGCCGCTTTCGGGCTGGGCATACATAGTAATTTTTCCCCTTGTCTGCTGGTATGAAATATTTTTTGGCACAACAAATTCGTATGAAAACTCCCCTTGCGTGATTGACACCTTTCCTCTGTACACTACATTGTTCCATAGCTCATAATTCGTCGGCTGGCTTTCGTCGCCCAGGGTGGCAAACGTGGTCGGCTTGTCGTACATGTTGACCGTCAGCTTCCCATTATAATCGGTTACCTTCTGATCAAATCCATCCTCCACAATTCCTTTCACCACTACCTTGTTCATTGCCGACACGGTATCGGGCACGCCATCTATTGGCACGCCGTTCAGTTCGGTTATTTTTAGGTTGTAGGCTGGATAGTTGAGTCTCATAGATGGGTCGCCTAAGAGCGCAAAGTTGCGATTAACCGGCCCCCGGAGACTGTTATTCTTAGTCTCCCTGATAACGTCGCCCAGGCGTGGATACTCTCCATTTATTTTTGAGAATATGGAAAGATAAAAAGCCTGGTTCAGCACATAGTTGGTGTGAGCGTACACTGGCCGGGTGGTAGTAAGCAAAGCAATCGCTCCTCCCTGCGGATTGAGTAGCAACTCCTCAGCCCCGCTGGCAACTGTTGGGTCGTCGTACCTACCAAACTCACAGGTGGCGGTCACGAACAAAGCTAATCTTGAGCCGTTCTTCCATTTGACCAGCGAATCGTAGACAACTATTCTCTCATCTGTCAGCACCGTTGCATTGCCATGGCCACTGTAGTTGATGATAAAGGCCCCGTTGTCCACGGCCTGTCTGATAGCTTCGTAAGTCTCCGGGGAGCGGGGTTTGCTTTCTATCAATACCTGCTTAAAGGCATCGAGGTAAATCTTTTTTATGTTGAACTGAACATAGGCAGTGTCCACATAGTCCGCCAGCCGGTCGGCATCCCGAAGATGGATATTGAAGTCGCCATCGTCTGCCACAAAGTAGAGGTCATTCCGCCAGCTGCCTACCCCGGCGGGATCGGTACTATAGCCAATAATTTTATCAACCACCTCCGCAGCCTGCTTCGCCGTCCACACTGGCAGCCTCCCCACTCCTATATCGGCTATATGGTCTCCGCTGGTTTGCTCAACCCATTCACCCTCATGGTCGTCCAGAAATGCAAAGTAGTCGTCAGAAGAAAAGCTCAGAATCTGATCCAGCGATTCCCTGGATTCGTACACAGGCACAAAGTTGTGATTTTCAGTTCTTGCTTTGTAGTCAAAAGAAGCGTCTCCAAAAAGCAATAGGTACTTCAGCTTTCCCGGCACCGCATCATACAAGTACTTCATATAGTCCCTGATGGCTGAAATATCCTGCATGCCCGATGAAAACTCATTGTACACTTGCTGGACAGTAACAACCCTCACATCCAACCCACCATTCGACCGCCGGAAGTTGGCCAGCCGATTCGCCTCCGACAAAAAGTTCTTGTGTGCGACAATTACCAGATCCGGAACCTGCCCGTTTTTCAACTCCTGGTTCAATAGCTTTTTGGCAGAAGCCGGTGATTTCAACGAGGCCGGATCAACTGCTATGAACTCAAGCTGGTTAGTTTGATCAACCGTAAAGCTGGCCACACCATTCTCCTTGCTGAACTGCTGATTGATTGGCTGGGTAGGCTCGGTCACATCCCAAATTCTGTCCACCGCCGCAGCATTGCCAAGGCTATAAGAAGCAGTGCCCTGAGCGTCTTTATTTCTGAATATCAGCCCACCCTGGCGGTAATTGAGCTTCTTTTTCCCCTGCAAAAAGAAGTAGTCGAGGTAGCCCAGCGACGTCTTCCCAAAAAAACGATTGTAAGTATATTCAACTGAGGTGTTCTCCGCCGAACCAATAGCAGAAGCAGATAGCCGGATTGTATCAACCCTCTGAACCCCCAATGGGTCATAGTCGCCTTCGCCCCTGGCGCCAACAGCCTGATTGAAAATGGCATTTCCGTTTACCCTGATATCGAAAGAGCTGGCTCCAAAACTTTGCGTGACAACTGAGGAGATCATCGTTACCTCAGTGCCTGCCAGGTAAGCGCCTTTTCCTCCCTCAAAGGTTAAGGTGGCGTTGCCCGATGAACTAAAAATCTCACCCTGCCAATGCCTGCCCGACTTCCCAAGTTTATTGATGTCAACCTCATGAGCAAACAGGTCGTCGTAGGCTTCGATTTTCACTCCCGGGGACCCAAGCGACTCCCGGGTGAGCATTCTCTTTCCTTCCGCACCATCAATCCTGAGAAAGTAGTAGGTGGTGTCCGAATATAGATTTCTTTCGTATCGAAAACAGCTACATCCAGTTTCAAAAGAGTATTCATGGGGAGAGTTGCCATAAAACAGCAGGTAGTCAGAGGCATCGAAACGCCCGTCCTCCTCCCCTATGATCTGAACGCTGTTTTCAATCAAGTCAAACGGCCTGAGAGTAGCATTCTTTTGGGGGAGCATACCGCCGCCGCCGTTGCCGTACATCGCCAGTTTCCCCGGGTCAATCGCCAACACATCAACACCTGCCTTTTGAAGGAAGTCACGGTCGATTTTATAGACTCCTTTCTCCGTCACACCAATCTTAAGCCACTGCCCCTCGCTTAGCACACTTTGCCCAAAGCCTGCACGGCAGGCAAGGAAAGTAATCAGTGAGGCAATAAGGATGATCGGTTTTTTCATTGAGCGTTTAGGCCATGGAGAAACGCTGGCTTAGCAAAATTATTCTTCAAAAATAAAAGCATTCAGCTAAGAAATTAGCTTGCAGACGACTTAGTTTGAAATAAATGACTCAGGATGGATGTTAGAACATACAGCAAAATGGCCAGCGGAAGTAGCGTATAGCCACCAATAACAATCACCAGCATGGCCATTAGAATGACAAGGTATTTCGGTTGATTCCCTGCCCAGCCAAAACTTTTGAACTTGAGCGCTATCATCTCAAAAGGTGATACCAGCAACCAGGAAAAAAGCAGGGTCAAGCCAACGAGCACATATGTATTAACAACGATTGGGAAAGCGCCAGCCGTCCAAACCAGGCAAGTGAAAAAAAGCGCATTTGCCGGCGTGGGCACTCCTATGAACTTGTCCGACTGCCTAGTATCTATATTGAATTGAGCCAGCCTAAAGGCCGAAAAAACGGCAATTAAGAATGCGATGTAGGGGAGAAACTCGTTGGTCTGACTTGTTTCAAGCAGTTGGTAAACAGTGACGGCGGGCAACACACCAAAACTTACCATATCAGCCAGTGAATCCAGCTCCTTGCCAATAGCACTCGACACTTTTAGTGCTCTTGCGGCAAAACCGTCGAAAAAATCAAACACCGCCGCCATTACCACGGCAACAGGTGCCATTTCCACTTTACCTGACAGCACGATCACAATGCCTATACAGCCGCAAACCAGGTTGCCGGCAGTGAGAATATTAGGTACCTGGGCTTTTATCTTCATCTTTTCAAGCCACAAAAAGGGTTATAAACTTTCTCATATCCGATAGTGGTCGTTTCACCGTGGCCGGGAAAAACCTCCACATCGTCACTCAAGGTAAATAACTTTTCATGAATGCTTTTGATGAGCGTATTATGGTCGCCTCCGGGAAGATCGGTTCTTCCTATGCTCTGACGAAAAAGTACGTCCCCTCCCATGAGCTGCTTGGTATTGGCGTGGTAAAATGCCACATGACCAGGGGCATGGCCAGGCACAAAAAGAACATCCAGGCTAGTCGAACCAAATTCCACAACATCGCCTTCATCAATATAGTGGTCGATTTCACTTTCCTCGTAGCCAGCAAACCCATAATTGGAAGCATACGCCTTTACGGCCCTGAGCACAGGCTCGTCATTTTTGTGGGCATACAGCTCAATGCCAAAATTCCTTTTACAATAAGCATTGCCCAACACGTGGTCAATATGGCAATGGGTGTTGAGTAGCTTAACTGGTCTTAGTCCATTAGAAGCAATAAAATCGGTCAGCTCGAGTTTTTCAGATGTGTCGAAGCAACCCGGATCGATGATTACACATTCCTTTGTCTCGTCGTGTAACACATAAGTGTTTTCCTGAAACGGGTTGAAGGCAAAGGCTTTTATTTTGAGCATGCGAGGTTTGCTTTAGGAGGCAAATTTGTAGGTTTGAGGCTCAAAATACAAAATTGATGGAAGTTGATTTTCTTATTATTGGCCAGGGACTGGCCGGCACCACGCTGGCATTTGAACTGCTGGACAAGGGTAAGAAAGTAATGGTGATGGCAGACTCAAAGCAGCCATGTGCTTCCAAAGTGGCAGCGGGACTTTACAATCCCATAACAGGCAACAGGCTGGTAAAAACATGGAAAGCAGATTCACTTTTTGAAATCGTCGAGCCCTATTATCAAAGCCTGGAGTCGATGCTCGACGCAAAGTTTGTTCACCCAATCGGTATCTACAGGCCTTTTACCTCCATCGATGAGCAAAATGACTGGATGGCCAAGTCAGCCGATCCACAGTTCTCAGCCTACGTTGCCAAAGTGACCAGCCATCCTCACGACTCTCATTTGTTTCACGATCCATACGGCGGGGTTCATCTCAGGAAGGCTGGATTCATCGATACCACAATATTTTTGGAGGCTTCAAAAAAATACCTGGAAGCTAAAGGGTGTTTTACCGAAGAAATGTTTCATGAAGACAACCTTTCTATTGCAAACACTAGTATAAGTTATAAAGGCCTGAAGGCAAACAATTTGGTTTTGGCGCAGGGAATTGGGGCGCAACGTAGAAATTTGTTCTCATGGCTGCCACTACATGAGCTAAAGGGGGAAATTCTCGAGGTAAGCACCTCCTTTGAGGGCAACACCATTTTTAACCGGGGTTGTTTCATGCTACCGGCAGGTAATAAACGTTGGAGAGTGGGGTCGACTTACAATTGGCGGCAACCGGATTATTTGCCGACTGAACAAGGAAAAAAGGAGATATTGGAAAAGTTGAACCACTTATACAAAGGGAGCGTTGAAATAACCAATCACATGGTGGGGATAAGACCCTCTACCAAAGACAGGCGTCCTTTTTTAGGAAAACATCCTGCTTATGAAAACATTCATATTTTCAATGGGTTAGGAACAAAAGGCGTATCTTTAAGTCCCTTTTTTGCCAGGGAAATGGCAGACTATCTTGTCGGTCAAAAACCATTGTGCAAGGAAGTCAGTATTGAAAGATATTTTTCTTTATATTTTGAGAGAAATGTAGGATGATGAACAGGCAACTGGAGCGCTATTGGAAAATTGGCTTATTAATTGGCTTTATTCTTTTTTGTTCTGATCTCTCAGCCCAGAATATTTCGGGTGGATTCGGGAAAAACAGGGTTCAGTACAAAAACTTTGAGTGGTTTTTTTACAGCGCCGAAAATTTTGATATTTATTTCTACCAGGGTGGTGAAGACTACGCCAAAGCGGCTGCGGAGTTTCTCGAAGTTGAGTTCGACAAGCTTACCGACATTCTTGGCTATGCCCCGTATGCTAAAACAAAAATTTTCCTCTACAATTCAGTAGCCGACCTTCAGCAAAGCAATATTGGCGTCAACGATGAGACGTTTGCCGTAGGCGGAAAAACCAATTTCATAAAACTACAAGTAGAAGTTGCTTACCCTGGCACCATGCTGGGCTTTAAAGAAGAACTGCTGCATCAGATTTCCCGCATGCTCATCAAAGACATGATGTTTGGCGGAAGCCTCACGGACATGTTCCAAAACACCTATCTGCTTAGCTTACCCGAGTGGTTTATCGAAGGTGCCGCCATGTATGTGACCAATGGCTGGTCCATCGAAATGGATGACTTCATGCGTGACTTCCAACAGAAAAACGGGCGATTCAAGAAGCTGAACAAGTACTCTTACGACCAGGCAGGCCTCATTGGGCAGTCGATTTGGAACTACATAGTAGTAAAATACGGCCGAAGCAATATCTCCAACATCCTGAACCTCACCAGAATCATTCGGAACGAGGAAAACAGTATCGCCAGCACGTTGGGCGTGCCCTTCAAAACCTTTCTCTCCGACTGGCAGAATTATTACCTGAATGCTAACACAACCATTGAAGGTGAGTACCGGTCACCTGAAGAAGACAGTTTTATCACTCACCGCAAAAAAGACAAAGACTTTACCACCGTTTCAATCAGCCCCGACGGCAAGCACCTGTCCTATGTAATCAACGACAACGGTAAATACCGGGTTTTTGTGAAGAATTTGGAAACCGGAAAATCCACAAGAGTAATGACCGGTGGCTACCGAATGATTAATCAGGATGTAGATTTGAAAGTGCCAATGCTCAACTGGGTGGACAATGTGACCCTGGGAATTGTGGATGTCAAGTACGGCCTTTATGAGTACGTGCAGTACGATATTCTAGGCAAATCATTGATCAGAAGGCCGCTGGAGAGGTTTTCGCAGGTGCACAATATTGCCTTCAATAGCAACGGCAAGCTGGCTGTCATCAGTGGCGACATCAACGGCCAAAACGATCTCTACCTGGTGTCGCTAACCAGAAACGCCCTAAGGCGCCTTACCAACGACGTGTGGGACGACATTACGCCGAGCTTTCTGCCTGGTACCGATGCCATTGTGTTCAGCAGCAACCGACCAACAGATTCTCTGAAGTCGGCATCTAAAACTTTAAAAGACCTTCCAAGCCACTACAACCTGTTCCTGTACGACCTTGACACTACCAAAAATGTGGTGGTGAGGCTAACGAACAACATTAGCAGCAACTACCTTCCCAAGCCGCTTGATACTTACAACATCCTGTACCTAAGCGACCAAAAGGGAATTATTAACCTTTACAGATACAACAGGGAAGACAGCATTTACAGCCAGGTATCAAACTTCAATACAAGCATCAAGTCGTACGATGTTGATCCGGCGAGCAAGACTTTGACGGCCATTATGCTGAACGATGGCGTAGACAAAATTTACAAGACTGAGGGCTTCGACTACCGAACCCCGACCTTTACCCGACAAACATTACGGCAAGACGTTCAACAGGCTCGCTTTTTAACGCAGCGGCTAGGAGAACGGAAGGCAGCTCAGCAACAAATAGTGGATAGCGTAAAGACTGAAAAAGCGGAACAAATCCAAAAAGAGGCTGAGAAAAAAAGCGTTTTGAATGACCCAGCTCTGGCCGGAAGGTCAGACCTCATTGATACTGAAAATTACCAATTCGACAATGATGTGATTAAGCAAAGGAGTGAGTCGAGCTCCTTCCTTTCCAACTTCAGGGGCGTGGAGAGAAAAAGCAAAATATTGGGCCCGATTCCTTACGAGCCACGATTTAGCGCCAACAACGTAACAACCTCATTTGTCATTGATCCATTGCGAAAGTTTGGCATGCTACTCGAAACCCGCATGAATGACATGACCGAGGATCATCATTTCTATGGCGGAGCACTGGCCATTGCCAACCTGAGGCAAGGCGATATTTTTGGCGAGTACCAGTTCCTGAAATACAGAGTCGATTTTAAGATGCGCTATGACAGAAAAGTTATTCGCAGAGAATCCAATGGAAATAATCAACTGGAAGCCGCCAACCAAAAATATGTACTTAACACATACACGGTTGGTGCAAGTCTGCCACTGAGCGTATATACACGGATAGCGTTTCAACCCTTCTTTTCTACCACAAGATTTCTGGAGCTGGACTACCGGACGCTGAGCACCTCTCCACCGAGCTTCCCCACCGACATAAGTACATCTTATGCCGGCTTCAAGTCGGAAATAGTGTTTGATAACACGATTTCGCATGGCACAAATATCATTGAGGGGACAAGAGCAAAAGTTGCATTTAACCTCTCGCAAAACCTGGGCTCTACGGCGCAAAGTTTCAACAACATTGAGGTAGATGTAAGGCACTACCAGAAGATTTACCGGGAGCTGATCTTTGCTACCCGCTTCATGTATGGAAGATTTTTTGGCAACGATGCCAAAACATACGTTTTGGGCGGTATGGACAACTGGCTTTTCAACAGGACCGACACCACCGGTCAGCGTGACCCTATACTACCCATGTATGGAGTAGACAATAGCGACATTCTCTTTTTACGCTACGTCACTAACTTGAGAGGTTTTAATTATAACAAACTAAATGGGAACAATGTATTGCTGTTCAACGCAGAGCTTAGATTCCCCGTCGTACGGTTTTTCCACCGAGGTCCTATTTCATCTAACTTTCTCAGAAACCTTCAATTTACTTCTTTCTACGACCTTGGCTCAGCCTGGACCGGTGCCTCTCCCTTTAACGAAGACAATAACGTAAACACTATTACGTACAAGGTTCCCGGATCTCCATTCCAGGCAGTCATCCGTAATTCGAAATCAGCATGGCTGGCCAGCTACGGATTTGGTGTGAGAACCTACCTGCTGGGGTACTACATTAAGCTTGATATGGCTTACCCTATTGAAGACTACGAAGTTCAGAGGAAGAGATTTTACCTTACACTCGGATTCGACTTTTAAAAAGCTAAAAGCTTACCATTTTAGATAATTGTCATAAATTTCGGGATGATAAAATCCATGACCGGGTACGGAAGTGCCTCCTTTGAAAACAGCGAGTGTAAGCTATCCATCGAAGTAAAAACACTTAATTCTAAATTTCTGGATTTATCGCTAAAGCTTCCAAAGGCTATTCAGGAGTACGAAATGGAGGTGAAGACTTTAATTTCAGAAATCCTCATCAGAGGGAAAGTCAACATCAACTTTGATTACGAAGAGAACAAAAAGGAAGAGGTTCGTTACTCTGTAAACAGTGTTTTCTTCGAACAATACTTCCAGCAGTTAAAGAGCATTTCAGCAAATCTGGTTGTTTCTGATGAGTCACTTTTCAGGCAAACTATGCAGATGCCTGAGGTATTGCAGCAAAAGGAAGATACAGAAGATGCAAGGATTTCATTGGAAGAAGTTCTTCAAACAATGAGAAAGGCCCTTGAGGCCTGCGATAAATTCAGGGACAGAGAGGGTGAAGTGCTCTATGGCAACTTCGTATCGTACATCGGCGTCATCCGTCACAACCTTGCCGAAGTAGCTAAAAGAGACCCTGAACGAATCAAGGGGATCAAGGAAAGAATTGAAAAGAACCTCATTGACGTGGTAGGCAAGGAAAAGGTGGACCAAAATCGCTTCGAGCAGGAATTGATCTACTACATAGAAAAGCTCGATATAGCCGAGGAAAAAGTCAGGCTGGAGAGTCACCTCAACTTTTTTATTGAAGCACTTGGCAGCCCAGATTCGAACGGTAAAAAGCTGGCCTTCATTTCACAGGAGATCGGCAGAGAGATAAATACTATCGGTTCCAAAGCCAACGATGCCATCGTGCAACGGCTTGTAATAGAAATGAAAGAAGAGCTGGAGAAAATCAAAGAACAGCTTCTTAATATTCTCTAGCTCTCTTTCGGGTTTTACTGCCCGAGACTAAAAAAGATGGGTATAGTCATCCGAACCTTCACGGGCAAGCCACGCTGCTTTCCAGGGTTCCAGGGTGGCGCCCCGGAAAGCACCCGAACTGCCTCTTCATCGCAGCCACCGCCAATACCTTTAGCCACCTCAATATTGCTGATCGACCCGTCTTTCTCCACAACAAATTGGAGGTAAACCCGACCTGAAATGTTCATTTTTCTGGCATTCTGGGGATAAACCAGGTTTTCTCCCAAATACTTGTAAAACGCCTGCATGCCACCTTTTGGCTCGGGCTTGTTTTCCACAATGACAAATATTTCCTCGGCCTCCTCTTCGGGCAGCTCATCCATCACCGCTGGCAGAGGATCAGTGATCCGCATGTCCTGGGTGATCTCCACATCAAGGTCGAGATCAATATCCTCAAGCTCAATTTCATCGCTGATCTCAGTGATAACTACCGGCTGGTTTTGTAGCGGAGGAGGTGGGGGAGGTTGGTCAGTTGGTGGAATTTCTATCAAATCCTCAAATTCATCTCCCGTAAGACCGGACAACTCAATTTGGTCGCCTGAGTCATAGAATTTCCATTCAAATGCTACTATAACAAGCAATAGCGAAATAGCGAGCCCCAGCACAAAGAAAAGATTGCTCAAATCGTGGTCTCTTAATGCCTTACTCCTTTTGTGGTCCAGTAGCTCACCAATCAGGTTTGCCTGCTTCTGCTTCCTGATAAGGGCATCTGCCTTGGGCGATCTGAGAAAATAGTTTTCGGGGGTATCTACCGTGCCTCGAATGTTGCTGCTTGAATCACGGCTTTCTGCGGGTATGGGTTGTGAAATTTTCATGGCTTTGGGTATTAAATTGATTGGCCATCCGCCAAACTTCAATACCAAAGTCCTCCATTTTCAGCTAAATAGATATGATCTACAAGAGCCCTGTCCTCTGATTTTAGTCATAAAAAAAGCCCCAATATTGGGGCTTTCCTTCTATAACTTATGTCCTCAATTATCCAAGCTTGAAGGTAATAGGAAGAATCATTCTTACTTTCACGGGGCGTCCACGCTGCTTACCAGGTTTCCACTTAGCCGCTTCCTGAATCACCCTTACGGCTTCTTCATCGCAACCAGCTCCAATACCTTTTATTGCCTGAACTTCAGTGATAGATCCATCTTTGTCAACAACAAACTGAACAAACACTTTACCCTCAACACCCATTCTTCTTGCCTGGTTGGGGTATTTCATGTTCTTTCCAACGTAGGCGTAGAATGCTGCCATACCACCGTTAGGCTCTGGCTGGTCTTCCACAATCGTGAATATTTCGTCAGCAACCTCTTCTTCAGGTGCCTCTTCGAACACCACGTCTTCTATCACTGTGTTTTCAGTGATTTCAACGTCAAGGTTTACCTCAATTTCCTCTTCGATTTCCTCCTCATCAGGCACCTCGATAATCTCAGGCTGCTGAATCACCGGTGGTGGTGGTGGTGGCTGCTCGGTTGGAGGTATCTCCATTAAGTCTTCAAAGTTATCATCCACCTGACCAAGGTCAACCAAGTTACCATCGTCATAAAACTTCCACTCGAAAGCGGTAATGACAAGAAGTAAACTCACAGCCAGGCCTATGTTGAAAAACAGTCCGGTCTTTCTCTCAAGATCTGCTTTCTCGCTCTTTTTGGCCTCCATTGAAAATCAATTTAGTAGTTAGTTAATCTTTTCGTAGTAATTTCAAATGTAACGATTAAGAAATTTAATTCAAATTAGATTTCTTTCGCCGCACAAAATTTACTGCCAGCAAAGCAGTCACCGAGCCCAAAACATCCGCAAGCAAGTCAAGCCATTCTGAACTCCTGTATGGCATGAAGCTTTGAGCAACCTCAATCAGTATTCCTAAAACTAAGGAATTAGTTGCAACAATCCAAAATCTTACTGGCTTTTCATTTATCAACAATATCTCCGGCACAACAAGTTCCGGAAAATAAAACAGGGACCAAACAAAGAACAGACCAAAATGGCCAACCTTATCAACCCCTGGGTATTTAAGAAACTCAAACCACCCACTGCCGCCGCCCTGGCTTAAGGTCAGGTAGAGGATCAAAGCCACCCATATATACTTAAGGCTTTGAAAAATTTTTAACACCTTACTGCCCGATAAGCTCTTTATAAGCAGCCGCTGACAAAAGCTCTTTTTTCTCCGAAATATTCGACACTTTTACTTTGATCATCCAGCCCTCGCCATACGGATCGCTGTTTACAAGCTCTGGCTGCGCTTCCAGTGCCGCATTTACTTCGGTCACTTCTCCACTCAATGGCATAAACAGGTCAGAAACAGTTTTTACAGCCTCAACGGTGCCAAATACTTCAGCAATGGCAACCTCTTCTCCTTCTTTCTCTATTTCGACGTACACGATATCACCAAGTTCGCTTTGAGCAAAATCAGTCACGCCAACAGTGGCTATATCTCCGTCAACTTTAACCCACTCGTGGTCTTTGGTATAAAGTAAATTCTCGGGAATGTTCATGGATATCTCTTTTATTTTAAAGTGAGCAAAAGTACACTCTTCTGTTTTAAGTGAAAAATTATTGCGCCAAACTAAATCTGAGCTGCACGCCGAAAGCAGTTGTCACTCTCTTAAAGGAGCTCGAAATCCTCGGCTGGTTAAGGTTTCGTTCAAAATAGAACTGAAGATTGAGTTGGTCATTGAGCATATAGCTCACGGTTGGCCGTACCTGATAGTTGATATTTCCCGCCGTTATGGTCGGCTCATCGTCAATTTTTCTTTGTAATGTCTTTGTATCTCTGACGGTCACTGCCACCCTGAAAGTAATATCGTTTTTAAGGGTCACTGTCCTTCCCTGTACCTTAAACGGCAATTCGTAGTCCGACTTCGTGACTCCATAATCCAGTGTCACATCGTTGCTTTTGAGCTCCGTCACCTGGCTGTTGGAGAGGTTGAGTGCTAGGTTCCGCTCTTTCTTGTACTCTATCCTGGCCGTTACCCTCGATTTAGTTCTTAAGTTAATCCCCAAAAAGGGGGCAAACCGCTCGGACACCAACACCTGGCCCAGCACATATATAGGAATCAGCCCATTCTCCCCGTTCAGAGAGGCCATCGGATAATTCTCTATCTGATTAGTAAGGTCAAAATTATCGGCATTAAGTGGTGATAGCGAATCAGTGTAAGCCAGTGTGTTGCTGAAGTTGTTGATACTCAAACTTGAGGTGTAGGCATGGGTAAGGTTAATGGATGAAAACACCTGTGCAAGCTTCGGTATCCGTGACAGCCCGGCGTAGTCCACCCGCCAGTTAGGTATCGGAATCCTCGGGAAGGGCGACAATGAGGCATCGTTGGCAGAATGACCGGTATAGGCAGCTAAAAACGCAGGAATCAATACATCCTGGGAATTGAGGGCATACTCTCCGGCACTGTTTGAAGCGTCGAGTCTGCTTTTTATAATGCTCCTATTGTTTTCGAACTGCTTGAAAACAGACGAGATATTGGCGGTGTCATCTTTAATAAAAGCTGTGTTGATCGTTAAAATAGAAATATTGTAGCTACCCGATCGGGATGGTGTCAGCGAACGGAAGCTCTCCAATTCATCGTCGTATCGGTATATTTCCTGAAAATTACCCGTCACAGTCTTCTTTGCGTCAAGCTGAATTTTTAGGTCCGTGAATGGCTCAATATTAGCTCTTAGCTGCAAATCTGTGGTGTTGTTCTGAGTAAAAGGTGCCGAAAGAGACGTGCTTTTGGCAATCCAGCCGTTTTCTGCGGCCCTGTACCTGATGGTGGGATCCTGGCTACCGAAAATGAAGTCAGTGCCAGGCGCATTAAAGCCACTGTCCAGGCCAAATAAGTAAGCCCTTGGCCTGAAGCCTGGCAGCATGGTGCCTTCCCTTATGCTGTACGTACCGTTGATTGACCTGACCGACATCAAGAGCCTCAACAGCCCTTTAAAGGCTTTATTTTCAGATTTCTTTGCCTCAGTAGTGTCAACTTTTGTCCTTGGACCTTTGGGAGCAGGGCCTGTCGGTCGTCGTCTTGGTGGAGCATTTATCGTCTTGAAATACGGGACTTTATTATATAAGCCTACCAGGTCAACCTTTCCATTCAGAGCCCTTTCCCTTGTATTTTGGATGAGGTTACCCAGCGTATCGGCTTGAGTGACAGAACCGGCCGTCCATGTGTAGCCAACAGCATAACGCAAATCGGCGCTTACCCAGTCGGTGACGGGAAACTTGTCGAAGGGCAGCCTGTAGTTGGCACTGGCATTCTGGTCAAAATTCTTCATCCGGCCAAGGTTCTTCAAATTGGTCCAAATGGAATCCTTCGCAGCCTGTGTGCTTATATCACCCTCGGGCTCATCAATAATGGCCCTTGCTCTGGCATTATAGTCGAGCGTAAGACTTTTGAAAACACTCCATCGAACACTATATGATCTGTTGAAGGTGAAGTATTTTTCATAAAATGGATCGAGGCCTACCGTGGTTAGGTTGGCATTTCTTAGCTGCGTTCTGGCAAACCGTCTGTCTAAATCACCCCTGATGGAAATATTGTTAGGCAGCGGTGATACGTTAATGTCTTTTATGAATTTTAGGTAGGGGCTTTTCAAGCCCTCCGAGTCCTTGAACGGCTCCAGCACCAGCCCCTGAGTCGAGTAGTTGTAGCCAACGCCTCCCCTATAGTTCTTCAATAAATAACTCTCCGTATTCACATTACTGCTCGTCACGTCGCTATAGGAGTAATTGACAGAGAAATTTTCTATGTCGTAAAAGTCCTGCCTGGCGTCGGGGTTTACCCTCTCCTTTCTCACATTTGTAAAATTCAAGCTTCGTCGTGTAGCTTGCTCCACCACTATTTGCCTGTAATTGTCCTGCCCTTCCTGGGTGTCAATGCTAAGAAGTGAGGCTTCCAGAGGAATGTCCGGATCGAGCGGATCCCATTTGGGTGTGGCCACGGTGTTTTCGTAACTGGCAAACATAGGGATTTTGATGCCTGTGTTGCCCGGCAGCAACTTATCCACGTTCACATTGGCTGAAACATCGTAGCTGATGGTTTCTTCCCTTGTTCTTTCCGAAATCCGCTGCTGGATGCCTCCAAAGCCTACGGTCGTGATTCTGGCTGAACCTGAGACGGTGGCAAAATCAGCTAGCTGCGCATTTAGCCTGGTATTGGCTGCCCAGCCTTTGGTATTATCAAAATCGGTTACCCGCAACTCGTTGGCCCAAATACAGACAGATTTAGGCTGCTGGTCGGGCGACTCCGGGTTTTTCACACCAATCATCATGGTAAGCACAGAACTCATATCTGGTCTTCCTACAATGGTCACTTTGTAGTTCCCAACCTGCTCGGTATAGGGCAGTTCCACGTTGAATTTCGAACGGTTTCGGGCCGATTTAACAGCATAAAGCTGGTTAAATTCAATATCTATTTCATTTTCGGCTGGCCAAACAAGTCGTTGTAGTGCTTCACCCGAAGAGCCTTCTACATTAGAAGGAGTTACCTTCAAGGGCACCTCAATCTCATAGTAATTCTGGTCAAAATCCGTTCCGAACCTAATGAAGCCTGAAACATCATCATCGTTCAGCCCATCTCCTTCGGCGTGCAGGAACATTTTGATTTTACCGTAGTTGATCAGGTCAAAATTGACGTTCTTGAATATAGCCCTGGCGTCCCTGTCCTCAAGGTTATCAACGCAAACTTGAATTGATTGCTCATTATTTTGGCGCTGTATAACGGTGGTGTTGTCTCGGTCACGATTGATTCCCGGAGGTAAAGTGTAAGGCGACTTTCCCTCGCTGGCTTTGCTATTTTCCTCGATGCTTACCACCGAAATGGTAAAATCCGAAGTGTACTGCTCGGGAACTTCGTTGTAGCTTCTGTCATACAGGCTCTCAGTGAACTTCCGCCACTGGCTTCCCACCAGTTGAAATTTGGACATTCTCAATACGACGGGTTGCCTCCAGCCCGTCAAATACATCCTCATGTATTTAATACTTTTAAACCCCGAGATATCGCCCTGAATTCTACTGGGGTTTCGAACAGGGATTCTGAAAAGATACCAGGTACGTTCGCCGCCTTCACCACCCACTACCCGGTCAACTATATATCCTTTACCTACTTCAAGCTGTCCTTTTTTTAGTGGGATTTTGTATTCGTAATACTCCTCCAACTCGTTGATAGTGTTGTCTTTGTTCAAGTCCTCGTTCTCAGGCAGGGCGCTGCCCAATGGTGTGAAGTTCTCTCCGCTGGCAGTTTGGACGGGGGTGTTGCCATCCATGCCATTGTAGTTTTTGTAGCGTTCCAGGATCTTTGCGTCCCGGGCATCCTGCTCGGCTCCTAAGTAGTACTCAAAATTATCACCAGAGGGGTCTTCAAGGATCTTGTTTCTTGCGGTACCTGAAACTTGTAGTTTGCTCACGAAGCGGTCGTTAAAAAAACTGGCTTCTTCACTATTTTTAAGACCATCGAGACCAACATCCTGATTAGGTCTTGCAGAAGCACGATTGTCAAAATAGTCGGTGAGGTACTGCTGCTGCGTTACTCTTCCCCACTCAGTTGTTGTCAATTTTTCCGTCCCGCCATCGGCAGGCATTCCATTTTCAAACCCATGGAGTCCATCTTTGATTATATCTTCCGAGATGCTACCCAGGTTGAAGATCAGTTCGCCACCGGTAGTATTAGGCTGGTTAAACAACCCGTCGAGTACCCTGCCACGTCCGTCATTGTCGTCGATAAATGGATCCAGCATCCAGAATTCGATGTATTCGACGTTTGTCTTGTCAAAGTCTACGTCAGAGGTAATTGCCCTGGTAATACCTCCCCAGTTTGATTCGGGATTTTTAAGTAAGCCATCGGTGTCCAGGTCGGGGTTGTAATTGTATTGTCCTCTTTCTGAGGGGAAATAGGCGATGTCAAATATCGGTTCGTTGGTGTTAACTATATTCCGGCTTCTCTGAGAGTAGATTTCCTGAGGGATAATGCCAGCGACGTAGTGGTTGTCCTTGTCCTTCTCCGTAATGTTAGGGGGAGAGTTCGGCCCTCCGTTTCGATAAAAAACGTTATCGATAATATACCAGGCAATTTTTGCTCTTTTGAAAGCGGAGCCAAGCTTGTCACCCGTTTGGTTGCTTAAGTCAAACCGGTTCCCGGGTGTCTGTGGAGTGGCCCCAAGCTTCCAGGCCTGGAAATTGCCCATGTTGTAGGGTGTTACCGCCGACTCAAAGTCGTCGATGTAGGATGTACCTTCGCCACCTACCTCATTGGAAGTACCTGGGTTGATTTGGGCCACTTCACCAGTGAAGGTAATTCGGGAAGGCTCCTTAGTGTCTACGAACGGGAGTGCGTCGACCATTTTGGTCAGGAACCTCGACTCCTTGCTCCAGTTTAAATCGAAGCCGTACAGCGAGTTTTTTGTCGGCTCGTTGCCAACACTATATCTTGTAATGCCGCCAGGGCGTTCATTGAGGTGGAGCCATGTAGCACCAAGGTTCAAGTTTTCAGTGAGCTTATAGTCAAATCGTGTTCCGGTAAGCCACCTGGTTTGAAAGTTGAAAACATCGGCTTTTTCGTATGAAATATTGATCTGCTTCCCGGAGTTAAGTATGCCTTCGTTAATGATCCTTACCCTTCCAAGGTTATAGTCTACCGTATAGTCCAAACCTTCGGTCAGCAGTGTGTTGCCAGCAGTGACTACGACAGAATTGGGTGAAATGCTAATGCCCGGCAACACGATTTCGTTGGATGCTCCCGCCTGAAACTTACCCAAAATGAAAAATTTGTTTTTGGACGACACCTGCTCAGCATCAGCTTTTGTTGTTCGGTAAAGGGTGTCGTAAGCATACTTCTGGATGAGGTTTTGCTCATTGTCCTTATCGAAGTATGTTTTTAGGGTTTTTCCAAATGGCTCAAGCACAGGAAAGATAATGGTTCCGTTCCTCGAGTCGATGGTAACTCCTTCGATATAGTCGAAGTTGCCGTCCCGTTGCGGGTCGTTGTTGGGGTTGAGCTGGTCAAGCTTGAGAAGGTGGATAAGCGGCTGGTCTTTCGTAAGAGCCCCCTCATGCAAACTTGGATTGTCGATACCCGTCAAGTCATCCCGATAATGGATTCTCAGCGTAAACCCCTCCCTATCCACCTGGCTGGCGTTCAGGTTATAGATGTTTTTCATCATCAAGTCCCAGGTCGGAGTCGATGTGTTGATCTTATTAGGGCGGAGCATTTTCAATAGCAGCAGCTCATTTTCCGACAAGTTCTGATAGTCCTCCATCAATTCACCTACTTTAAAGGTTCGGCCGTTGTAGGTATATTCGTAGGCTACTGCCAGCACTTCGTCATTTGTCAGTTTTCTAAGAAGGGAGATGTAACCAAGCTGTTTGTTCAGCACAAATTCCTTTTCATCAAGTCTTCTGGCGGAGGTGATTTTTACATAGTCGACGGAGTTCATAAAGTTGTAACTCGACTCCAGAATGCCATCGACCTGGTTGGCGTCCCTTATTGCACTGTTCGCCTTCAGGGACTTGAATAAGCCGTTGGCATCGTTGCTCGCCGGATAACTGGTTTGAACGGGACTCAAATTAGGGTTGTCTTTGCGGTAAGCTTTATCGCTTTCTCCAAGATCCTGAAAGGCTAGCAAACTCCTCAACGTTTGGGTATCTCCGTTTCTTTTCAGCACATAAATCTCTACCCTGGTTACATTCACGCCCGATATTACCTGAGGCAAGCTGCCCAGCCACTTTTCATAATTGTCTCTAAAAAAATGCCCTAGAAAAAAGTGCCTGTTATCGTCATAGTCTGAGCCACGTACTTCAAATTCCCGTCCCTGAAACCCGCTTTCCAGGGTAATGACATCATTTCGGCCCTGCTGGCGGGAGACAACACTTGTCACAAACAGCTTCCCAAACTGCAACTGGGTCTTCACCCCGAACAAGCTTTGCCCGCCGGAAATAAGGCTGTTGCTGATGGGCATGCTCACGTTACCCACCTCAATCTTTTTGATGATATCCTCCTCATAACCAGTGTACTCCATCTTTAGGTTATTCTGGAAATCAAAAGAGTTGTTATTGTCGAAGTTGGCTGTGATAGCGAGCTTGTCGCCAACCTTGCCGACCAGGTTAAGGCTTATCTGCTGATTAAATTCAAATCCGCCGTTTCTTTGCTGCCTGATTGGTATTTGCGGATTGTCTATCCTCTGCCACCTGCCTCCAAAATCCAGCGTTACAAACCCATTGGGCTGAATATCGACGTAGCTCCCACCAAAAATCCGGTCAATAAGAGGACTGGTATACAGCTTAGGTATAAGCCTCCTACCACTCACCGCACTTTCTCCATCGAGGCCCCTTGACCGGCTTCTCCAATACTCCCGCAGCATTTCTTCTTCCTTCCACTTGCTGAATTCCTCGAACGTCATGGTGGTGGTTGGCCGATAATTCACGTCCCCTATCCTTTCATAGATGGTGTAATTCATCGACGTGTCAATTTCTGCATCGAGTGTGAGGCTTGCGGGGTTTTTTAACTGAAGGGGGGAAGGGCTTATTTTGTTAGAAAAGGGGTCTCCAAATCGATCAATAGGTTCGAATGTAGGCGTCTTTGAGGGTTGGTAGGGCCCTTTGAGTGAGTCTGGTATGGTGTCTTGCTTAAAGAGAAAATACTTATCGGCGTCCTCCAATAAAAAAAAAGAGCGCTCAGCATTAGCAAGTAAAGCGCTGAGCACAAGCGAAATACACAAGAGTACTAGAGTAGTATTTAAAAATCTCCTCCTCAAACGGTAAAATGGTAAAACCTATCTGGAATTTTTTAAGGCCAATCTGATCAACTCCTCTAAAGTAACTCCTCCACCCTTTTCTTTGATGATCAGATCGATATTTTTCTCTGCCTGTGCTTTAGGAAAACCTAAAACCAGCAAAGCTGATAACGCTTCATTTCGCAAACTATTGCTTCGCACACCCGTGCCGGAAGGAGATTTTTCAAAGACGTCCTCCTTCTTGAGTTTATCTTTGAGTTCCAGGATGATACGTTGCGCAGTTTTGGCCCCAACACCCTTCACTCTCTGGATCAAATTCACGTCCTCACTCACAATCGCCTCGTGAATTTCGGACGGCGTAAGAGAGGACAGAATCATTAAAGCCGTGCCTGGTCCCACGCCGTTGATAGAGATCAAATCCAGAAACCGTTGCTTTTCCTGCATTTCGGCGAATCCAAATAGAATGTGGGCGTCTTCCTTCACCTGGAGATGGGTTTGTAAGATGCCGCTGTCCAGGTTCTTGATCTGGCTGAAGGTGTTCAATGAGATTCTTACTTCATAACCAATGCCGTTCACCTCCATCACAGTGTGATTCGGCTCCTTTTCGATGTACTTGCCTTTAAGGTATGTGATCATCCTATTGTTGGGCTTTTGCGCTTTGCGACTGGGCATCTATAACGGCAATAGCCACCATATTAAATATCTCTCTGATAGAGCTACCGACCTGCAATACATGGACGGCTTTGTTCATTCCTACCAGAATCGGCCCTATTGCCTCTGCTCCACCCAACTCCATCAACAGTTTATAGGCAATATTACCTGATGCCAGGTCGGGGAAAATAAGTGTGTTTGCCGAGTGCCCATTCAGAGAAGAGAATGGATACACCTCGCTGAGCAGCTCTGCATTCAATGCCACATTGGCCTGAAGCTCCCCATCGATGATAAGGTCCGGGTATTTTTTCTTCGCCAACTCAACTGCCTTCCTGGTTTTTTCAGGCACACCACCTCTTGAAGATCCGAAATTAGAATATGAAAGAACGGCCACTTTGGGCTCGTAGTCAAAATACTTCACAGCCCTCGCTGCCAGACCAACGATTTCAACAAGTTCCTCAGCCGTAGGATTAAGATTCACTGTGGTGTCAGCAAAGAAATACGTGCCTTTGGCATTGCTGATAATGTACATGCCCGCCACCCGGTTAATACCCTCCTCAACGCCAAGGATGTGAAGCGCCGGAAGAATGGTCTTCGGGTAATCGTTCGTAAGGCCAGAGATGAGTGCATCCGCAGCCCCGGTTTCAACCATCATAGCGCCGTAGTAATTCCGGTCGTACATCAGCTGCCTGGCATTGACCATGGTGATGCCTTTTCGCTTTCTTTTCTCAAAAAGCATGGCCGCATATTCGTGCCTTGTATCGGCTTCATGATAAGGATCAATGATTGGCGTGTCACGAAGATCAAGCTTGTTCTCGACCACCAAAGCTTCTATTCTGGCTTTGTTACCCAGCAAAATTGGGTAGCCTATTCCCTCATCAATCACCATTTGAGCGGCTTTCAATATCTTGGGATGATCGGCCTCTGCAAACACGACCCGCTTAGGAGCCCTCCTCGCCCTGGCGATCACTCTCGCCATCAAACGATTGTCAATACCTATGCGACTCTGCAGCTCCACCTTATAAGCTTCCCAGTCGTCAATCTTCACTCTCGCTACGCCTGAGTCCATGGCGGCCTTTGCCACAGCCGGAGAAATCGTAGTAATTAGCCTTGGGTCTAACGGTTTCGGAATCAGGTAGTCACTGCCAAAGGTGATTGGCTTGTTGCCATAAGCTTTGATAACCATTTCAGGCACGGCTTCTTTGGTCAGCTCCGCCAGCGCCTTCACGGCTGCCAGCTTCATTTCCTCATTAATGGCCGTGGCCCTTACATCAAGTGCTCCTCTAAAAATATAGGGGAAGCCCAACACATTGTTTACCTGGTTTGGATGGTCGGAACGACCTGTGGCCATCACAACATCATCTCTGGTGTCCATGGCCAGTTGGTAGGGAATCTCCGGATCGGGATTAGCCAAAGCGAAAACAATAGGCTTGTCAGCCATTTTCTTCAGCATGTCTGGTGTGAACACGTCGGCGGTAGAAAGACCCAAAAACATGTCAGCCCCAACAATCGCCTCATCCAAGGTGTCAATTTTCTTGTCAGTAGCGTACCGTGCTTTCATTGACTCAGGGTCGATTTTGTCCTTCCTGAGCACACCTTTGCTGTCGAGCATCACGATGTTTTCCTTGCGAGCACCTAGCCCCACGTACAAATCGGTACATGCCATTGCAGCGCCACCTGCTCCGTTGACTACTATTTTTAGCTCTTCAATCTTTTTTCCTACAACAATCAGCGCATTGAGCAAGGCTGCACTTGAGATAATGGCTGTGCCATGCTGATCGTCGTGCATGACAGGAATCTTCATTTGTTCCCTCAGCACTCTTTCTATTTTGAAGCTTTCAGGAGCCTTAATGTCTTCCAGGTTGATGCCACCAAAGGTCGGCTCCAGTGCCTTCACAATTTGAATAAACTTATCAGGGTCTTCTTCGTCCACTTCAATATCAAAGACATCAATGCCAGCAAATTTCTTGAACAGAACCCCCTTGCCCTCCATCACGGGCTTTGAAGCCTCCGGGCCAATATTGCCGAGTCCAAGCACAGCCGTCCCGTTGGAAATAACCCCTACAAGGTTGCCTTTGGCGGTGTACTTATAAACATCCTCTTTATTTTTTGCTATTTCTTTGCACGGCTCTGCCACGCCGGGCGAATAAGCCAAAGCCAGGTCAACCTGGCTGCTCATCATCTTTGTTGGACGTATTTCAATTTTTCCGGCGGGGCTGGAAGAATGGTATTCAAGGGCGTCTTCCTTGCGAATTTTAATGGCCATAAAAGTTAGGTGTCAGGTTAATGGGTAAAAAGCAAAACTAATAGGGGCTATCTACATAAACAATTAACGACCAGCAGCAGGTGCCGCCGATTGGGCGGGTTGAAAAGACTGCAATATCGCTTGAAATTCATTGATATAGTCCCTTTTTCTATCCTTGGAAGGTGCATACACATACCCTTCGATGTAATAGAGCCTATTCAGTACCTCGTCCACGAACGTATAGCTGATAAAAGGCCCCCCATTGGTCGAATCGCTTGTCTTCCAGAGGCCCCTGGTTTCCACAGCGTAGCTCCCTTTAAAATTGATGTTTTTCGTTATAAATGGGAGTACATCCTGGTAGGTAATGTAGATATTGTCTTTCTCAATGTCACGCAAATACTTCTCAGTAATTCTCGATCTTAAAGCAGTGATATCTTTAAACACTTCCTGATTAGTGTAAGGCTCATAGTAAACGAAGATCGTCTTGTCCACTTCTAAATCCAGCGCCCTCAGCCAAACAAAGTTTCCCTTATCTTGTGCTAGCTCGTAACCATAAGGTATTTTGAGTTTAAAATTATGGCGATCATAAAGCACATCCGCCAGGTCCTTCTCCTGAATCTTGAAGAGGTCGGCTTGCAGCCTTTTGTTCTCCACGTCCTCAAAGTACTGCCGCAAAATGTCGCCATTTTCCCTAAGCTTACGGATCAGTGATTCATCATCTTTTCCGAACAAGTAGAGTATTTCCTGACCCCGGGCGTAATTGTCTTTCCTCGTAAAATAGAACAGGTTTGGGTCCTCGTTTATTTTCGACAGCGACTCTGCGGTGTAATAACCTTTCATGATCTTTCCTGCCCTCGTATTATTATTGAGCGTGGTGACAAAAATCATGTTCTTAGCACTCTTTAGCACCCCATTTAGCGATTTTGGTGCTACCTGCTTTAAATCAAAAAGTGGTTCCTCTCTATTCAACCCAGGAATAACTAATTCGAAGGTTCGCCTCATCTCCGTTCCCAAAGGCCCGTTCCACTGAGCGCTATCCATCACGAGAATGATTTCTGCTGCATCGCCACGAGCTACCTGTAGAAGAGAGTTACCGTTGTCCGACTTGTCTTTTGAACCACAGGAAGACAGCAGCGCTGAAAACAGGAAACAAGCGAATATAAATTGAACTGTACGAGTCATGAGATATTCTATTAAAATTCGTAAGGGCCTTACGGCCCTCTAAATTAACAATTATAAACTTTTCGTCGCTACCCTGGACTACTCAATCAGTAGTTTTTGTCCAACATGTATCTTACTTGAACTCAAATTGTTGAGTTGCTTAATTTTTTCAATTGACACATTCCCATACTTCTTTGAGATGTCCCACAAGGTATCACCTGATTGCACCATATGATACTTTGACCCATCGGCACCCACCGATGCCGATATAACTGTGGACTGTGTAGGTACTTTGGCGATTGTGGAAGATGGCGTATAAAGGTTGGGCTTCGATTGATAATTGGGCAGCACCCAAATGTTGAGCGTTTGTCCCACCCTGATCATATTTCCTGAAATCCTGTTCCACTCCCTCAAGTCAGAAACTCTAACGTGATAACGCTGTGCAATAGTGCCCAATACGTCACCAGATTGCACCCGGTACCGGACATTTTCTCTTCCATAAGTACTGCCAGGCATATTCTGCGCCAATTTCTCTAAGTGTTCTTTTCCAACCTTACCGGCCGAGTCAAGCAGGAAGTCCATGTTTTCATAGACAAATTCCATTTTATCGGATGGGATTCTCAACGGATAGTTACTGACTGTCTCAGGAATAACACCCCTGATCAAATGTGGGTTCAGCTTAAGAATATCGTCGGCGCACAAACCTGTGAGGTTGGCAAAAGTTTCAATGTGCAAATACTGATCGATCATGACAGTGTCATAGGCCATCATATATTCCTTTTCATCGGGATACAGGTTATGAAACTCATTGAAATTCATTGTGTAGAGAATAGCGACGAACTGAGGCACATACGAACGTGTTTCTCTTGGCAGGTAGCGGTACACCTCCCAAAACGTCTTCTTGTAACCCGATCTTCTAATGGCCTTTCTTACGTTTCCGGGGCCCGAATTGTAGGCAGCAAGTGCCAAATCCCAATCCCCAAACATCCCATACAGCTGCTTCAAATACTTACAAGCCGCCTCTGTGGCCTTCTCGGGATCCATTCTCTCGTCAATGTACCAGTCTTGATGCAGCTTGTAAAAACGACCTGTGGCTGGCATAAACTGCCACAAACCGCCTGCACCAACTCTTGAGATGGCGTTGGATCTCAATCCCGATTCTACAATGGAGAGGTATTTAAGCTCTTCAGGGAGGTCGTATTCTTTGAGGTATTTTTCAAAAATTGGGAAATAAACCTCTGCTCTTTGCTGTACCGATCTGATGTAGTCACGGTTGCGAACAGTAAAATAATCGATGAAGGAAAAGACCCTTTCATTCAACTGAATTGGAACTCCTGAATTCAGACCGGCAAGTCTTTCTTCCACCATTTCGTAGGTGAAATCAGGAGAGTAATCGTAGGGGAGAATAGTTCTTGTGTCGACCACATCCAAAGACAGGGTATCTGCCTCAACTACTCCAAATTCGACATCACCCTGTCGGGCGTAGCCCAACAGACTGACAGAAAGTCCACAAACAATGGTCAATAGCTTTTTCATACAAATTCTTTTATCCCTTGTTCCTGGCATCAAGAATGTGCCTGGAAAACGCCAAAAGCTTTTCTTCTTGAAAAGCGTCAGCGATTAGTTGCAAGCCTATGGGCATTCCCTCATCGTCGTCGCCATACGGAATCGAAATAGCTGGCACTCCAGCTACCGATGCCTGCACGGTGAAGAGGTCGGCGAGGTACATTTCCAATGGATTTTTTGTATGCTCACCCAATTTGAATGCAACGGTCGGGGATGTAGGTAAAATAATAAAATCGTACTCCTTAAGTATATCTCTAGTTGCTTGTTGAATCAATTTTCGTGCCTTCAATGCTTTGGTATAAAAGGCATCGTAGTAACTGGCACTTAGCACAAATGTACCTAATAAAATTCTTCGCTGCACTTCTTTGCCAAAAGCCTCTGACCTCGATTTCTTATACATCGTCTCGAGATTCACATGCGATTTGCTCCGATAGCCGTATTTTACACCGTCGTACCTGGACAGGTTAGAGCTTGCTTCGGCCGTGGTTAGAATGTAATACGTGGGCAACACATAGTCGAGGTAATTGAACTCGACAGGCTCCACTGTGTGGCCATCCTTCTTCAGCCAGGTGATGGCATCCTCAACAGCACCTTTTACCGGTGCGCTTATTTCCGGCGAAGCCAACGGCTCCTTTAAATAGGCTATTTTGTATTTTTTATTATTGGAAAGAAGCGTTGAATAGGGCAGCACCGGTTCATGCGACACTGTGCTGTCATAGTCATCGTGGCCGGCCATTATTTCCAACACAAGAGCCGTATCTTGAATGGTGTGGGCGAAGGTACCTATGGTATCAAAGGAACTGGCATATGCCAAAAGTCCATACCTGGAAATTCTGGAATAGGTGGGCTTATAACCTACAATGCCGCAAAAAGACGCAGGCTGCCTCACCGAGCCCCCAGTATCAGTACCAAGTGACAACAGGCACATGTCGGACTGCACAGAAACGGCCGAACCTCCAGAGGAACCTCCTGGCACCCGCTTTTCACCGGCAGCATTCACAACCGGACCATATGCGGAGTTCTCCGAGGACGAGCCCATGGCAAACTCGTCGCAGTTGGTTCTGCCAATGATGATTGCGTCTTCATCGAGCAACCTCTGCACAGCAGTACCGGTAAACTGCGAAACAAACCCTTCAAGGATACGGCTACCTGCCTGGAGCTTATGCCCCTTGTAGCACAGCACGTCCTTGAGGCTGATAACCATACCTGCCAGGCGACCCTGCCTTCCGGCACGGATTTTTTCATCGACGACATCTGCTTTGGCTAGTGCTTCTTCAGCAAAAACTTCAAGAAAGACGTTGAGGTGACTTTTTTCGTTGATTACCTGCAAGTACTGCTCTACCAGCTGCTTGCAGGTGATGTTTCCAGATGCTATCGCCTTCTGAATCTCGGCTAGCGATCTATATGTTTTCAAGACTTAGGCTTATCTTCCTTTACTTCTTTTACTCCCTCTTGAATCTCATCTTTGATCTCCTTTGTCGCATCTTTAAATTCACGAATTCCCTTTCCAAGGCCTCTCGCAAGTTCAGGAATCTTCTTAGCTCCGAAGAAAATCAGGACGATGAACACTATAACTATCAACTCCCAGCCACCAGGCATCCCAAAGGCAAAAATTGTGTTCATAATATTATTTTTTAGTGTATTGTAATAACGTAAAGTTAAAGAGAATAATTTGGGATCAAGGGTTCATACTAGAAATATTTAAAGAAAGGCATCCCTCACTTTTTGGTCATGAGCCATTTCTCAGGGTCTAGCTTCTGGTTGTTCTTCCAAACCTGAAATTGTATCTCGGAGATCCCATCGGTATCGGTGAACACCTCCCCGACTATGTCACCAATTTTGACTTCTTGTCCCTTTTTGACATTTACTTTTTTCAGCCGGGCATATAAGGTATAGTAATCTCCATGCTTAATGATCACCACACTGTTCATTCCTGGAACAAAAGCCACGGTGGCTACAGTTCCATCAAAAACCGATTTTACGATTTCGTTTTGGCCGGTTTGGATGTCAATGCCCTGATTGTCAACCTCCACGCCTTTCAGCACCGGATGTGGGTGCCTGCCAAACCGTGAGGAAACGAACCCCGACGAGACAGGCCATGGCAATTTGGTTTTGCTGCCTTCAAAATTTGAGGAAATCAGCGGGGAAGTAACCGGGCTTTTGGCTGCCCTCTCCTTTTCCAGCTCTGCTTTGATCAGCTCCGCAATAAGGTTATCCAGTTTGTCGATGGCCTGCTTCCTCTGCGCCAGCTCGTTTTTTAGCTGCTTTTCCCGGCTGCTCAAGTCCTTTATTACTGAGCTCTGCTTGTCTTTCAAAGCAAGTAAGCTCTTGTTTTCTGCCACCTGACTGGCCAACAATTTCTGTTGTTCGGTTCGCTTGGCTTCAAACTCTCTTTTCTGGCCATTTAGCGCCTCGGTCACCCTTTTAATCTGAACCGCCTGTGTTTTTCGTGCCTCAGCATACTGAGAAAGGTAGCTAAGCCGACGTAAAAACTGACTAAAGGTTTGGGCGGAAAACAGGAAAGTGATCCGATCGAACCCATGCCGTGACTTGGAGGCGGCATAGATCATGGAAGCATACTCTTGCTTCAGCGCTTTGAGGTCAGCGTCCAGTGATTTGACTACCTGATTCAATTCATCAATGTCAGAGCCCAACAGATTAACCTCCTCTGATATCGAGCCGATCAGCATTTCCCTGGCTTCTATTTGCCTTGAAATAGCGCTCAACTGGCCTAATGTGCTCTTTTTCTGCGTTTCTGTTTCTTGCAGAATGGAGTGAGCTTCTTCGATTCGCTTGAGGTTTTCCTGCTTCTCTTTTTCTAACTGGCTCTTCGATTTTTGAGAAAATGAGACCTGCACTGAGAAAATCAGCGCCAGGAGCAACAGGATCGACAAGCGACTACTTCCGCTCATACTTTTGAGGAATATTAAACGGGAACTTCATTTTTTTACCGTCTTCAACGTCCGCTTTATTGTGCTCAATTTCTATTTGTGTATTGAAAGCCTCCGATGTGCCTGGCTTATTGTACACTAATGAAATCAACGATTGGAACGGAAAAATATGAAATTCATCAACTACTTGAAAATCAGAGTAAGTAATATTCAACGTATTGGTGGTAGGCAGGTCAACAATCGACAGCTTCTCCAACTTGGAGGTTTTGGTAGAAATGTAGTTATTAAACGTAACCTCTCCCTCCTTTTGCTCCACCATGGCATAATCGGTCTCTCTCACCACCCTTTCATTTTCCTGGATATTTCTGGGTGGGTTTCCTAAAAAAATCGACTCAAGCAACTCGTAGTCAATATTAAAATTATATTTCTCACTGAGTGCAGCATAGGTGTACACAAAATACACTTTGTTGAGCCTGTCCACCACCACAAGTGAATCTTTGGTGATAATGCCCCGGGCAGCTTCTATGCCCAACGCAGGAGTAAGGGAAAACCAAATAATGCTGTCTTTTCTTATCCTGATATTAGCGCTGGCGTTAATTTTATTGTCGCCCTCTGTGTAGTTGATCTTAGTCTTTGTGGAGAAGTAGTCAAAGTTTATTTCCTGGACGTCCAGCTTGTTCCTCTCCAAAAAGTCGAAGTAGGCCAGCTTTCTATTGCAGGAAACGAAAAGGATCAGGGCAATTAAACCTGCTTGGGGCAGCAGTCTATTCTTCATATAGTTTCCGGTCGGCAATTTTCTTATCAATTAGTTTCGTGGTGTCCTTCATTGATTTTGCTTTTTTCCATTGCTCCACTGCATCATCAATCTTACCCAATCGAAAAAGTACATCACCATAGTGTTCAACGATTGTGCCACTAACATTTTCTGCGTCAGCCAAGGCCTTTTCAAGGTAAAATTTCGATTCCTTGTAATCACCTCTCACGTAGAGTACCCAGGCATGAGTGTCAAGATAAGTCCCATTATCAGGATTTTTCTCTACCAAACGCTTCGACAGCTCAAGAGCCCTGTCCAGTTTTTCCTTTCTCAAAGAGAGATAGTAGCTGTAGTTATTGAGAACATAGTCGTTGTCAGAATTGATTTTCAACGCTTCTTCATAGGCGGCGTCAGACTTAGGATAATCCTCCAAGCCATTGTAAGCATCGCCAAGCTGGCCTATAATGAAGCCTGAAAGGTCGGGGTCGGACATTGCCAACTTTTTTCCTGCTTCAAGGTTATTAACAGCCTTTCTATAATCCTTTTTCACAAGGTAGGCTGTGCCCCCAAAATAATAAAGCAGCGCCTGATTGGGGAAAATTTCGATAGCCTGCTCAGCATGCTGGGCAGCCCCCTGATAGTCCTCCAGCTCCATTTCAATGGAAATTACATTTTGCCAAAGGTTATAGTTGGTGTTGTCGAGCTCGAGGGCCCTCAGGTAAAAACCTCTGGCTTTCTCCTTATTCCCCAGCCTAAACTCCAGGTCACCGGAAATGGCCTGCGCATCTACATTGTCGGGATGGGCCTCAATTAAATCTACAGCCAGCTCCTTGGCAGCGGTTTCAAGTTCGGGATTGGGAAGCTGAGCGATGTAACCAGCCAACAGCTGCACCTTGGCATTTACATTGAGCGAAGGATTAGAAAACGCATTGTGCAGCGACTCCATGGCCTTCTCCGTCTGCCCGCTTTTTCTATAAATTTCAGATAACCGGACACTGGCCTGCGCATTGGACGGGTTGTCTCTCAGCACTGCTTCCAGATAGGGGATTGCCTCCTTTTCTTTTTGGTTTGAAATAAGCACTTCGGCGAGCGTAAGCTTATAGTCCGACTCGTCGGGGTAGGTTTCAATCAGCTTTTGACCTTCTGCGATGGCCAAATCTATCTTTCCCTGCTGAATAAAAATCTGCTGCTTTTGATAGGTGATCTCTTCCAATACGCCAAAGAAATCTTCGGCCCTGTTGTATACATCGAGGGCCTTATCAAGTTTATCCTGATAGATATACAATGCCGCCAAATCGAAAAGATACGACTCGTTGTTAGGCAGCGTGCTTATCATTCTTTCATAAAGGCTGGCTGCCTCCTGAAAGTTAGACATGTTGGTGTAAATCTCGGCTGTTAAAAGGAAGTAGTATTTGTTGTCACTGTCGAGCTTGATGGCTTCATTGGCATGGGTAAGCGCTTTTTCAAAGTCGCCGGACTCGGCCAGAATTTGTGCCATCTTGTAGTGAACACCCGAGCTTTTCGGGTCAATGTCGTTGGAGAGACTGAACAGCTCATAGGCTTTGGCGTAGTCCTCCAGCATAAAAAACTTCTCCCCTTCTACGAAATAATACTCTGCCTGAAACCTATCGTTTTCAGATATCTCGTTGGGCACACCCTCTCTGGACTTTTTCTTTTTTCCCTGGGCTTGCAAATCAAATGAAAGCACTACCAAAAGAAGCGCAATGGCTCCTGTGGCGATAACTCTTTTAACTATGTGATCTGCATTTACCATATTCTTTGCTTCAAAACGGACGCCGGGAATCTGTAATACGTCTAAATTTGATCTTTGGGTATCTTGATCCTTATATTTTTCGCAGGCGTCCGTTACTTTTTACCTGTACTTCCGTATCCGCCCTCGCCCCTTTTTGTATCAGTTAAGGCCTCGCTTTCAACCCACTCTATTTTTTCGTGCTTTGCTATAACCATTTGAGCCACACGGTCTCCATGCTCAATGACAACCTCCTGATTCGACAAATTTACCAAAAGCACCTTTAACTCCCCCCTGTAATCTGCATCGATGGTGCCAGGCGAGTTGAGAACGGTAATTCCCTGCTTAAATGCCATGCCGCTTCGGGGGCGAATCTGCGCCTCAAACCCAGCAGGCAACTCTATATAAAGACCGGTAGCCACCAATTTTCGTTCCAAAGGAGCAAGCCTGACACCGTCTTCTAAAACAGCTCTCAAGTCGAGCCCTGCCGATAACTCAGTCTGATATTCAGGAAGTGAAAATGGCGATTTGTTAACTATTTTTACCTTCATAAGTAAAACAAGGCTGCAAAATTAAGAAATAAAACGCTTAGGTCGAGGCAAATCCGCTCTTTCCTTGACTAGTACAATAACAATAAAGCACGCAACTGCCAGATTGTTTACAACCAGTTCCAGCAAAAATGAGCTGAAGTGCAATTGGCTTGACCCCAAAGCCAGGGTGGAAGAAAGAATCAAGTAGAAAAGTCCGTTGGATACTTTATAAGGAACCGGGTAGTATTTTTCCCCCAAGTAGAAACTAACTACCGCCATTACCAGAAAGGTCAGGGTCGTGACGACTGCACTGCCCAAATACCCGATAACAGGGATCAATAATACATTTCCGACGACAGTAATTAATGCGCCAAGCAAGGCAATATAGGCACCGTAGTATGTCTGATCGGTGAGTTTATACCACACAGAAAGATTATAATAAATGCCCAGAAACAGGTAACCCATAAGCAAAAAGGGCACAATAAATAGTGCTTCACGATACTCCGACTGACGAAGAAGAAGTCCCAGCCAATTTAAATTGACGGAAATGCCCAAAAACACCAACGCCCCGAAAATGACAAACCACTTCATCACTTTGCTGAACAGCGCTGGGGAGTTTTTATCAGCGGCACTTGAAAAGAAGAAGGGTTCGGCGGCGTACCGAAAGGCCTGGATACCCAGGTTCATAAACACACTCAGCTTAAAACAGGCGCCATAAACCCCTGTGGCATAATCAGCGCCGCCGCTACCGTAGAAACCATCTGGTAACAGGTATTTAATCATCAATCGACCAAATGTCTCGTTGACCGTGCCCGCCAAGCCCATTACTCCCACTGGCAGGCTGTACGCCAATATTTGTCTGATCAATTTACGGTTCCAGTTGAACCTGGCAACCATAAGCTCCTTTGCCAGCAACGGAACCAGTAAGAACGTACCCAGGAAGTTGGCAATAAAAATGTATTCGATACCAAGAGAGGAGTCGTACCATGGCGTTATTAGGGGTTTCAGGAAAACGAAAGACTCACCCGAAATGACTGCCGGAGCGACCACTAGCAAAAAGATATTGAGCAGGATAGTGACCAGGATGACGAGAATCTTAATACTGGCAAACTTGATTGGCCGGTTCTCCAGCCGAAGCTTGGCAAAGGGAATGGACATAACAGCTTCTACTGCCAGTATCGCAGCAAACCACCTTATCCACGACGAATGATCCGGGTATTCAATAAATGAAGCTATTGGCTGAGCAAAGGCCCAAAGCGCAATTGTGAAAATCAAGGTAGTAAGCACTATCATGGTCATTACCTGACCATATGTGTTCTGCCCTTTAGTAATGTCTCTCGTGGAAAACCTAAAGAAGGTTGTTTCCAGACCATAAGTATAAATAACAAGCAGGAATGCAGAGTATCCGTAGAGTATGGTCATTTGCCCATACTCGCCCGGCTCAAAAATACCTGTGTAAAATGGCGTCAGCAGCCAGTTAAGCAGGCGGCCTACAATACTACTGACTCCGTATATCGCAGTTTGGCCTGCAAGTTTTTTCAATTGGCCCATATAAAGCCCGAAGTTACCTTATTCGCCTTTAAAAACAGGCTTGCGCTTTTCAAGAAAGGCAGTTGTCCCTTCAACGAAGTCCTCAGTGCCGCAGCACCTGGCAAAAGAATTGGCCTCTGTCTGATAGCCATCCTCATCAGCATTGTAAACGGCATTAACGCAGTCTATAACCATTCCGACTGCCAAAGGCGCCTTTTCAAGGATTTTTGCCATCAGGCTGTTGGTCTTTTCCATCACCTTATCGGCAGGAACCACATAATTTACAAGACCCAAAGTGAGCGCCTCAGCCGCAGAGATCATATCGCCGGTTAGCATGAGTTCGACTGCTTTTGCTTTGCCAATGAGTTGGGTCAGCCGTTGGGTGCCGCCGTAGCCCGGTATGATGCCAAGGTTGATCTCCGGCTGTCCAAACCTGGCGTTTTCTGAAGCCACTCGCATATGACATGCCATGGCCAGTTCACAGCCGCCTCCAAGGGCAAAACCATTAACTGCTGCAATGACCGGAATATGGCAATTCTGAATGAGGTCGAAGGTTTCCTGCCCATTTTCGGCAAATTTACGAGCATTAAGTTCGTTTATCTCTGAAAACTCTTTGATGTCGGCACCCGCCACAAATGCCTTCTCTCCCGCACCTGTGACAATGACACCTCTCAAATCTTTGGCATCATTAATCTCCTGAAAAGCTTGTTTCAGCTCCTCCATGGTTTGCTGATTAAGCGCATTCAGTTTGTCGGGTCTGTTAATAGTGATCGTCTTTACTGATCCGTTCTGCTCAACTAGTATATTTTTATAGCTACTCATAGGTTTCCATTTTAGGCTTCAAATACCGAAGCATTTCCGGCTGTATCGGACATCAAATAATTTACTTTTTTGCCAAAGTTCAAAATCTGCACTGCTAAGCTACACTCACACAGGCTCATTGGGTACTGCGAACACGCCGTGTACCAAACGCTTGCACCACTCAAACAAAAAGTTAGTTTTTTTTCAATTTCTACATAAATCTTACATCCGGCAAAGGACAACTAAATCCGGCCAAACACCTTTCTGCGTATGTTAAAATGAGGTTCAGAAAATAGGGCTTTCTATGAATGCTCCTAAAAAGTCGATAAACGCCTTTATACCTCACACAAGAAATTTTGTGGTCTGAAAGCAATGATTGACCTTTGTATTGTCCGAAAGGGAGAAGAATTAACAGCTATGAAAAACACTTCAAAAATCATTTTCACATTAGTAATTGCCGCCTTGAGCAACCAGTTTGCTGTAGGTCAGAAAGTGACAAGGGCACAAACTAAAACTAATGGCTTCTACCTTTGGACAACCAATGCCAACTGGACAGACAATACAGCTGTGCCAGTTTCCAACATTGGAGATACCTACAACTCAGGGGGCAACGAGCAAATCAGAATTGAAAAATATGTCACGAGAAATGGATCCCTGTCTTTCCGCAACATCGGAAATAACAGCAAGGAAATAGTTGTCAAGGATACGCTGGTGGTATATGGCAATATGACTTTTGACGCAAACAGCTATAGCCTAAAACTTCTATCAGGCGCAGTGCTGATCGTTTTTGGAGATTTTTCGGCAGCCAACAAAGTTACGCTGGACAACGGAGGGCTTTTGATCATCGATGGTAACATGACGCTGACTGGCGGAAATCAAGAATATACGGACAACAACGGTGGAGTCGGCAATCTGGTAGTAACCGGTACAATCAGCGGAAATGGAGATACTGCAGCGGCTTCAGCCGATAATACCACATTGTCCACACAGTCAACTGGCATCCAAGATTTTGTGAACGGCGCCGGAGTTACTCCACTTCCCATCGTACTTAGCTATTTCAAAGGAGTAAACTTGAAAAATGCCGTTAAGCTTTCGTGGGAAACAGCCTCAGAAGAAAACTTTGACCACTTCGAAATACAAAGATCATTCGACGGAAAAGACTTTGAAGTGATCGCTACCGAAAAAGGAAATGGCTTTACGTCAGAGAAACACCAATATTCATTTACCGACAATGACCCTGAGATGGGCATCAACTATTATCGTTTGAATGCCATTGACTTTGATGGTTCTTCAGAAATATTTGAAACGATCGCTGTAGAGGTTGCCCCTGACTTTAGCTCAGTCGCTATGTACCCTAACCCTAACAACGGAACCGAATTGCAGCTCAACATCCCTGAGGAGCTTCTTTACACCGCCTATAGCGTGACTATGACTGTATCAGATCTTCAGGGCAGAGTAGTAACAGCAAGCGAAGTCACTTCGTCTCATGTTTCTACTACCTTCGACCAAACCTTGCCCACGGGGATTTATTTGGTAACCATCCAAGCCGGAAAGTATTCTTCTACCTACAGGCTAATGGTTAATCAAGGATAAGGTTGGCAAGAATTTCAGTTGTCATTCTTTTCAAATCATATTTCGGCTCCCAGCCCCAGTCGGCCCTCGCATGACTATCATCAATGCTGTTGGGCCAGGAGTCGGCAATTTTCTGTCTGAAATCTGGTTCGTACGAAATGCTGAATCCAGGCACTTCCGATTTTATAGCTTCGTAGATGTCTTTTGGAGCGAAGCTCATGGCGTGCAGGTTGTAGCTGGATCTGATTTTAATCTTTGAAGACTGCTCCTCCATTAGCTGAATGGTGCCATCCACAGCATCTGTCATGTACATCATCGGCAAGAGGGTATCCTCTCTTAAAAAGCAGTTAAAGTCTTTTCCCTCTTTCGCCTTATAGTAAATGTCAACTGCATAGTCGGTGGTGCCACCGCCTGGCTTGGCCTTGTAGCCAATAAGACCCGGATAACGGATACTTCTAACGTCGACCCCGTATTTTAAAAAGTAGTACTCGCACCACCTTTCGCCCGCCAGCTTACTAATCCCATAAACCGTATTCGGATTCATGATGGTGTTCTGGGGTGTATGATTAATGGGAGAATTGGGACCAAAAACGGCAATCGAACTTGGCCAATAAACCCGCTCCAGCCTTCGTTCTTTCGCTATTTCTAACACTGTTAGCAGGCTGGTCATATTAAGGTTCCAGGCAAACATGGGATCGGCTTCACCTTTTGCCGACAACACCGCCGCCAGGTGATAAATCTGGCCGACCCTGTATTTCACTATCAATTCCGCAAGCCTTTTGCCGTCCATTGCATCCAGGTGTTCAAAAGGCCCAGATAGCAGGCTTTCCTTGGGTGCCGAAACATCGGTTGCGATAACCTTGTCGTTTCCATGCCTGGCTCTCAGCGATTCCGTCAGCTCCGTGCCAAGCTGGCCGCAGGCACCTATAATAAGGATCGTACTCATTCGTAAATTTTGAAGGGTTAATGTTCTGTCGGCAAAATTAGTAATATTGAGTACAAGCAAAAGTGCTTTCGACAAACACATTTTACCGCTGTCAATTAACTGCTGCCTTACTGAAAAGTTTCCTGTAGCCACCGAAAGCACTTATATTTGCCGAAAGGAAAAACCATGACTTTCAAAGAGTACCTGACTTCAAAAAAAATAGATGCCAAAGGATTCGCTCTGAGCGAATCGGAGCGTTTCATGGAACTCAAAAATATCTTTGATCAGGTTCACCCGGATAGCTTTACTGCTCAAAAAATCTTTCTGATCAATGGAATAAGAAGGAAATACCCCTTTGTGGAAACGGCTGAGGAAGCAAAGAAAGAAGTGTCCAAAGCGAAATTGATGAAGCCCAAACTTAGCATTACCCCAAAAAATAAGGAATAAGAAACTATGTACGATTCATTAAAGGAAAAACTGACCGCCGAACTTGAAGAGATTAAAAAGGCTGGTCTTTACAAAACAGAAAGAATCATCACCACTCCTCAGGGAGCTGATATCAAAACACAAGACGGCCGGGAGGTGATCAACTTTTGCGCCAACAACTACCTTGGGCTGTCGGCACACCCAAAAGTGCTGGAAGCGGCTAAAAAAAGTATCGACTCGCATGGCTTTGGCATGTCTTCAGTCAGATTTATCTGCGGCACACAAGACATCCACAAAACGCTGGAGAAAAAGATATCGGAATTCCTGGGCACTGAAGACACCATTCTTTATGCGGCAGCTTTCGATGCCAACGGTGGAGTTTTTGAGCCCTTGTTTGGGCCTGAAGATGCTATTATATCTGACGAGTTGAACCACGCCTCTATTATTGACGGTGTAAGGCTTTGCAAAGCACAAAGGTTTCGCTACAAGAACAACGACATGGCCGACCTTGAGGAGCAACTGAAAGCAGCAGCGGGATGCAAAAACAAAATTATTGTTACCGATGGTGTTTTCTCAATGGATGGTACCATTGCCAAATTGGCTGAAATTTGCGACCTGGCCGATAAGTACGGGGCAACCACCATGATCGACGAATGCCACTCAACCGGCTTTATGGGAAAAACAGGTCGTGGCACACACGAATTCAGAGGAGTGATGGGCCGCATCGAAATTATTACCGGCACTTTAGGCAAAGCTCTTGGGGGAGCATCAGGCGGCTTCACCAGCGGAAAAAAAGAGATTATTGAGCTACTCAGACAACGCTCCAGGCCCTACCTTTTCTCTAACACGCTGGCGCCAAGCATCACCGGTGCCTCCATCGCCGTTATCGACTTGCTTTCTGAAACCACTCAGTTGAGAGACAAGCTGGAGGCCAACACCAAATATTTCCGTGAGAAAATGACCGCCGTCGGTTTTGACATCAAGCCTGGCGAGCACCCTATTGTGCCCATCATGCTTTATGATGCTGTGCTTTCACAACAATTTGCTCAAAAGCTGCTCGAAAAAGGTATCTATGTTATTGGGTTCTATTTTCCCGTGGTACCCAAAGGAAAGGCGAGAATTCGGGTGCAAATTTCTGCCGTCCACGAAAAACATCACCTCGACAAAGCCATTGCCGCTTTCACCGAAGTGGGAAAAGAATTGGGCGTTTTGAAGTAGAGCCTTTTTTCGTAAACCTCATAACTAAGAAAGCCGATCGTTGGAACGACCGGCTTTCTTAGTTATACACTGGCCTTGGTTATTTTTTCTTTATAGCCTTTGTCCATACAGGAATCTGCGTATGGTTGATTACATTTTTAGAGATCATTCCTCCAAGTAGTACCCCAAGTCCTTTTCGGGGGTGGGTAGCCATGGCTATTAAATCAGCATTGTTTTGACCGGCAAATAGCAGAATGCCTTCCGCTTCGTCGGGATCATGAAACGTGTTCACTGTGTAATTTTCAAGCTTAAAATAATCCGCAAACTTCTGAATTCGCTCCTTCACTTCTTGGTCGTTGACCCAAACAGGCTCAAACACCTTTAATATATGAAGTTTTGCTCCGTACAACTTCTGAAGTGCTTTCAGGTCATTCATGATAACACCCTGCTCTTCCCGCAAATCTGACGCATACACAATATTCTTGATATTTACCAAATCCCGCCTGGCCTTCACGGTTATCACTGGCACGCTCGAAAACCGGCTTAGTTTCTCCGCATTAGAGCCCACAAAAACCTCGTCGAGACCGGAGGAACCAGAGGAGCCCATCACTACCAGGTCTGGCTTTTGATGCTCAATCACCTCAAATATCTTGTCAAAAGTCTTCCCAATTTTGACATCGAAGCTCATGGAAACCCCGGCATAGGCAGGGTCGGCCACCAATGCTTTCAAGCGTTCTTCGGTTTTCCTTATCAGTTGTACAATATAGATGTTCTCCTCAGGGGAGTAGCCGACTATACCCATCGTATTAAAACTGTAATCATGCGGATCTTCAATCACATTGACAAGGACTATCTCAGCACCTTTTTTTTGTGCCAATGGATAGGCCGACTCTAGGGCAAAGGTTGCTTCTTTAGAAAAATCAGTTGGGATGAGTATCTTTTTCATGATAGTGCCAATTATTACGAAGAATAAAGCTAAATAACGTAATATTTTGCATTTATGACATTCACCCGGCTGACCTGCTGAACTTTATCATTTAATCGGGGTTGAAAATATCTTAAGATAGTTATTTTTGGCAAATGAAGAATTTTGTAAAAAGCTATTACCTGGAATCTTTTGTTTGCTTTTTAATTGCCAATCTACTGTCTATTGCTGCCTTTGCTCAAGAAGCGCACTATCCCATTGTGAAAGGTCATGGCGGAATCTTTGACATTCAGGAAGCAACAGCGTTCCCCGACCCTACTCTACAGTACAAAATTGTTGTGGATATCAAAGAGGGAGCGGGTGGCCACAAATCGATCAACGCATCACTAAACAACCTGGCCAGAATTGCCAACCTGCACGGGATGGGGGGAGTGCCGAAAGAGAACATTGATATTGTGGCAGTTATACACGGAGAGGCGACCATATCTATTCTGTCTGACATCTCTCACGAAAACAGATACGGAACGCCCAATCCAAACACCGACCTTATTCGTGCTCTCTTAGAAGGAGGAATTAAGCTATTTGTGTGCGGGCAATCGCTGAGAGCAAGGAAAATTGATGCCAGAGAGCTAACTCCTGGCATTGCCATCAGCCTTTCGGCCGTTACTTTGGTGACAACTTATCAGCTGAAAGGCTATGCTGTGCTTAGTTATTAGCCTATGCGAAAGTTTTTTTTAACCACTACGCTCATTCCAGCACTGATAACAATGCTGGGCTCATGTGGCCCTAATAATTCCAGCAAGGAACCAGCTAGTAAACCAGCCGCCTCTAAGCCAACCTCACTCACGTCTATCTCTACTTCGCAGGGGCCATTAACACCCCAAAGCACTCTTGACATCTCCGTGTCAATCAAGGGTGACTCCGTACAACTTGATTCCGTCGTCATTTTTTTTGAAGCCGTCCGTCTTGCCTCTTCGCAAGCTACGAGCCTGTCTGCGTCGTTGGCACCGCTTCCTTTGGGTAAACAAACACTAACGGCAAAGCTGTTTCTGAACAATGGCGTAACAGAGCAGCACGCCCTTCCCCTGACCTTGCTTGCACAAACGCCACCGCAAAAATTTGATTTCAGAAAGCTCGAAACTTACACTCACGACCCCGATGCCTACACGCAAGGTCTCCTTTATCATGATGGCTTCCTTTATGAAAGCACAGGGACAAGGGGTGAGAGCACGCTTCGAAAAGTCGACATTTTAACAGGGAAAGTGCTGCAGCAAACACCGCTGGATAGCAGGTACTTTGGCGAAGGGCTTGCTTTTTGGGACAACAGCCTGATCCAGCTTACCTGGACGTCAAACATCGGTTTTGTGTACGACATAGAAACCTTCGAACAAAAGAGAACCTTCAACTACCCTACTGAAGGCTGGGGGCTCGCATCGACCGACACTGAACTCGTGATGAGCGATGGCACGGAGTACCTCTATTTCCTTGATCCGGTAACACTGGCAGAAACAAGGAGAATTCAGGTGTACAATCACCAGGAAAAGATATTGTACCTGAATGAGCTTGAAGTAGTGGGAGGCTTGATTTACGCCAATGTGTACCAGACAGATGTGATTGTGATGATTGACCCGGCCAGCGGTGCGGTGGTAGGCGACGTTTCCCTCGAAGGCATCTTCAACAAACAAGGGTATAGCAGAAGGCTCGACGTGCTGAACGGAATTGCCTGGGATGAGAAAGGGAAGAGACTCTTTGTTACCGGCAAATGGTGGCCCAAATTGTATCAAATCGAACTGTTCAAAATTCAATCATAAATCAACTAAATTATGAGTCTAGACACAGCAACTGCCAGGGTAGTGGAAATGGCAAAAGAAAACGGGGGCGCCATTGGCAACTCAGTGAAATTTGCTTTTCAGGAAGGAGTTATTCTTTTGGACGATACTGTGAGCCCAACGAAAGTTTCTAATGACGACACTGATGCCCAGTGCACCATTAAAATGGAACTTAAAGACTTTGTGAAGCTACTTGACGGAGACCTGGACCCGATGAGTGCATTTATGGGAGGTATGATGAAAATTGAGGGCGATATGACCATTGCCATGAAATTGACCTCACTTTTTTAAGAATTGACCGAAAAGTTTGCTTGAAAGCTTTCGGCACAAAGTAGGCGGGGCGTTGTGTTTTGAAGAATAACCAACCCAATAGTTAAATGAGACAATTAGTCAAGAAAAAAGGAGAACCGATGTACGGTATTTTCACGGCAAGGGGTCGTGATGCCTCCCGGCTGGAGCAGCTAAGCGACTGTGTGTTTGCCCTGGCTATTACTATGTCTCTTTTGTCTACCCAGGCGCCCCGAAACTTCGACGAGTTGACACTTTTTATTTCAGACGTAGTTCCGTTTACATTGAGTATGGTAGCGGTCATGTGGATTTGGCATGGTCACTACCAGTTCTTTATGCGTTATGGGCTAAGGGACATGAGAATCATCGTGCTGAACACCTTTATGATGCTCATTGTACTATTCTTTATATACCCGCTCAAATTCCTCAGCACCTGGCTGGTGTCCTATTTCACCCTTCTCGCCAAAGCATTGCTGATCAGTAATGAATACTTCAGAGAGCTGAATCAAATGGGCACGCAGATGATCCCCTGGAACGATATGCCCGAGCTGATGATTATCTACGATTGCGGCTTTCTGTCGATATACATAACCCTCGTTCTAATGTATCGGCACGCAATCAAAAATAGCGATCCTCTAAACTTAAGTGAAGCGGAGATCCACGCTACTAAATCCATTATCGCTCATTACACCGGCATAGTTGCTATCGGTCTCATTTCATTGTTCATTGCCCTACTCGGCTTCCTGATCGACTGGGAGTTCTCCGGGCTCTTTGCCGGGGTTATCTACGCTTTGATTGGGCCTGTCTCCTATTTCATAGGACGCAAATATGATAAGCCACCCCTCAACTCCAAGAGTGACCATGCATAGTTGCCTATCATATGTCCATAGTCCCCGCCACATTTGATCAAAGGCTGCTTGCTCAGTCCATCGATATCACCTTCCTGCTCCCTTTTCTATTCATACTCGACGGACTTTGGGAAACAGACTCTAACTGGTTTTGGGCAGTTTGCATTTTATTGTACCACGGCTATGCTGTGGGAATGGAGGCATCGGCACTCAAGGCCACGGTAGGCAAAAAAATGGCGGGATTGAGCGTACGAATGGAGGACGAAAGACCTGTTGATCTTAAAAATGCAGTTGTGAGAAATTTGTGCAAATGGGTTTCGCTGTTGCCCATTTCAGCTGGCTTTTTTATGATCTACCTACGGCGTGATGCCAGATCATTTCACGACATCATCTCCAAAAGTAAAGTGGTGTCGAGTTCCAATTAACCACCCAAACAGCCAAATCAAAAAGTAAAATAATTAGTTGGATAAATTTAATAAAACAACGTAGTTTCGGTGTGGTTTAAACGACCCACCTATATAAGGAATAAATCTATTCACCATGGCGAGATCAGGCGTTAAGCAATTTGAAGAGTTTTTTGAAAAGATCATTTTCTGGGGGCGCTGGGTGCAAGCTCCTATGTATCTGGGGCTTCTCTTCGGTTCTTTTATGTATCTGTATAAGTTTTTCGAAGAACTCTATCACCTTTACGATGGGGTGGTTAGCTACACAGAGGCTCAGGTGATGCTTGGCATCTTGGGTTTGGTAGACATCAGTATGGTAATGAACCTAATTGTGATGGTCATTGTCGGTGGCTACTCCATTTTTACCAGTAAGATTGACGTTGATCACCACGAAGACAAGCCGCAATGGCTTGAAGACCTTGATGCTGGCAAGTTGAAAATTAAGCTGGCTTCTTCGCTGGCATCCATTTCAGGTGTTCACCTGCTCAAAACTTTTATTGATGTTAGGGGTGCGAGAGACATGGAAGGCAATGAAGGTATCGTAGTCGAAATCGCTATCCACCTAACTTTCATCGTTTCTGCTTTGCTTTTAGCCTACACTGAGAAAATCCAGCACTCATACCATGGTCATGGCGCTGCTGAGGGTGGTGATAGCCACTAATAAAAACCCATTGTAAAATATTTGTCAGGGCGCTGAATTCTTCAGCGCCCTTTCTTTTTCACAAAAAAAGCCACCTTTCGGTGGCTCTCATTTAGATTAGGTTGGTTAAATACCTATTCAATTTAGGTAAATTATTGAATATCCGAAACAACCTAACTCGTTTTCCTCTCGGGTTATTACTCAACCAGGAGGCTATATCCTCACTCGATCAGCTGAATCTGTGCCTCTTTTACTTTTTCTTTATAGGTGCTCCAATCAGTCTGCACAAACTTACCAATGTCGGCTATCGGCGCTTTCACGGCCTCTTCAGCCTGCTTCAAAATCGTCTCCTGCGTCGGGGTGGCCATCATATAGGTATCTCCAAGGTGATTGGCTGCCAGGTTGATGATTGCCTCCACAGTTGTGGGATCTCTATATATTCCCTGCATGTCCTCTTTACCAAAAATAGGCTCCCTTAATGCTTTCACCTTTGCTTTGATGTCTCTTCCGGCCCTTTTAAGCTCTTTAGAAGCATCATCTTCTCTATCGGCCAGTAGCTTATCAACCCTCTCAACAGCAGCTAACGCTTCCCTAAGGTTATCCACGGCAATAGTTAGCTGGGTCACGGAAGCCTCCCACCGCTTGATCATAGCCAGCTTTCTCTCTCGTTCCTGAGGGGTTATTGGTGTTACCCTTGGGTCGCTAAGAACTTTCACCTCCGTTGTCGCTATTTCTTCACCATGAACCACTTTCACAGTATAAGTGCCGGGCACGGCGGTAAAGCCACCACCATCAGTAGCTCCCGGCTTTGGCTTTGATGTGTCCGGTTCTCTTACCTCTTTGTACCGGAGGTCCCACGAGGCTCGGTTGAATCCTTTTTTGGCATCCGCATACAGCGTACGAACAACCTGCCCCTCCTGGAGTATTTCTATCTTAACACTATCTTTTTTTCCGGCCGTCTCTTTCACGTAAAAGGAAATCAGGGCTCCGTAAGGTCTGTTCTCACCAGCAAAAAGTCCGTCACCAGTGGCACTGTATCCCTTAGCCCCTCTTGTGGTGCTTGCTGCATAAGCATCAGGCACATCAAATAACGCTAATGGCTTGTCGAGCAATTGCTTTCCCTGGGTAGCCAGTGCTCTCATCGGGCGAATATCGTCGAGCACATATACCGAACGCCCGTACGTGCCAATTACCAGGTCATGATCTCTTGGATGAATGACCAAATCCATTGTCGATGCCGTTGGGTAGCCATTTTCCCACTTCACCCAGTTGGAAGCGCCATCAACCGTCATATACAGCCCAAATTCAGTTCCGACGAACATAAGCCTGGGCTCGATCGGATCCTGTACAAAGGAATGAACAAACCCTCTTACGGAGTTTTCATTCACCAGACGCTTCCAGGTCTTCCCATAGTCTTTCGTTTGAAACACCCATGGCGTCCAATCGTTTCTCCGGTAGTTGTTAATCACCACGAAAGCTTCCCCTTCACTGTAGGTGGATGCGTGCACCTGATTGACCCAGGAACCCTCAGGAACTCCTTTAATGTTCACCGCAACGTTGATCCAGGTTTTTCCATTGTCTCTCGTTAGCTGAACATTGCCGTCGTCGGTTCCCACCCATATTATGTCCTTGCTGAGGCTACTTGGCGACACCGCCAAAATCGTTGTGTGGTTTTCTGCGCCTGTCACGTCATAGGTAATGCCCCCACTTTCGAGTTGCTTTTGCTTTGCAGGATCATTGGTGGTGAGGTCGGGCGAGATAATCTCCCAGGTCTTCCCCTTATCTGCCGAATAATGCAGAAACTGACTTCCCATATAAACGCCGTTGGCGTTGTGTGGATCCCTTGCTACGCCGGCATTCCAGTTAAATCTGAGAAAGGTGCCATCAGGGTGCACAGGCTGCCTGAACTCGGAGTCGCCTGTTACCTTATCATATAGCTGAATATTTCCTTTTTGTGATTGAGCAAATCCGTACCGTGAGTTTTCCAGGTCCGGAATCACATCAAAACCGTCGCCTCCACCTATGCGGGTCCACTCAGAGTTATATATGAGGTTATTATTATCGCCCCTCCCTCTGACATACACACTGCTCGGCCCCGTCCACGATCCATTGTCCTGCAAACCAC